>Ga0326727_10000196_pt1 | contig 259076 bp, 237 predicted proteins | sample MB2enrmetagenome_FD_207643 | JGI IMG/M metagenome (GOLD analysis project Ga0326727, IMG submission 207643) | Lab enriched peat soil microbial communities from McLean, Ithaca, NY, United States - MB29MY | ecosystem: Environmental > Terrestrial > Soil > Wetlands > Peat | place: USA: New York... | reverse complement strand
CGACCCCGCCAGGTGGTAGCTCACGGTGCCGAAATTCGAACTGGACTCAAGGAGCGGCCTCGAACCCGAACCGCCCAACTGAGCCGATATCCGTGGGAGAGGTTCTGCTAAGTTAGCGCCTGTGGGCCGGGGAGGTGTGCATTACGGACTTCGGGGCGAAACCGGACAGCCGGCGGAACGCGGTGGCCGCCGTGCAACGGGCGCTGGAGGCATACCGGAAAGTGGACCACCCCGTCCTGGTCTTCCCGGCCGGGCGCTACGATTTCTGGCCCCAGGGGTGCGTGGAGAAGGATTATTATAAGCTTCAACCGGACGGCCGAGAGTGAGATCAGCATTGGGGCTGGCCAGGATTGGACGCACTGATATGCTTGTTTCAACCAAAAGGAAAACCATGGCCAGAAGCTTATTCCTCACCATCAGCCTCTTGCTTTCGGCGGTTGCCGGCCGCGGCGCAGAGGGCGCTGTGAATCTCCCCGTGCCCACGCCGCAGCAACTTGCGTGGCACGAGGCGGGGATGGGCCTGTTTTTCCACTGGGCGCCCAATGTCTATCAGGGCAGCGAAGGGGATAACCGTTCTACACCGCGCGATAAGATCAATCCTGACCGTTTCAACGCCGGCCAATGGGTGCAGGCGGTCAAGGCCGCCAATGCCGGCTACATGATCTTCGTCGCCAAACACGTGGGCGGCTATTGCGCCTGGCAGACCAAGACCACGGATTATTCCCTCAAGACCTCGCCCTGGAAACGGGGCAAGGGTGACATGCTCGCCGAACTCGCCAAGGCTTGCCAAGCCGGCGGCGTTCGCCTTGGCGTCTATCTTTGTCCGCGGGACGACACGCAGGGCGCAGGAGACGGAGGGCGGGCGCCGTCCCCGCAGAAGCAGGCCGCCTACGACGAGACCTATCGCCAGCAACTCGCAGAAATCCTGATCGGCTACGGGCCGATGTTCGAGATGTGGTTCGACGGGGGGAACATTGTGCCCATCAACGACCTCATTGACCGGCTTTCCCCAGGGATCATCTCATTCCAGGGCCGGCGCACCGGGGGCTCGCGTTGGGTGGGCACGGAACATGGCTTTGCGCCCTATCCCTGCTGGAACACGATTGATTGGAAACCCGGCGAGACGCCCAAAGAAGGCGCGGGCAGTCCGAACGGCAACACGTGGTGTCCGGCGGAATGCGACGTGTCAATACTGCGCCCCAACTGGTTTTGGAGCGAGGGTAGCGACAAGCGCATTCTCAGTCTCAATGACCTCATCGAGATCTATTACATGTCGGTTGGACGCGGCGTGAACCTGCTGCTGAACGCCACTCCGGATTCGCACGGGGAAGTGCCTGCCGCACAGATGAAACGGCTCCAGGAATTCGGCGACGAGATTCGCGCGCGCTTCGCGAAGCCGCTCTTCACTACCAGCGGGGAAGGAAACAACGTAACCCTTGGTTTCGGCAGCGAGCAAACCATTGACCACATCGTCTTGCGGGAAGACATCCGCAATGGGGAACGCGTCCGGAAATTCCTGGTCGAGGGCCGGCGTGCCGACGGCACCTGGCTGGCCCTCGCGCGCGGCACCCAGGTCGGCAGCCGACAGATAATTCCCCTCCCCGCGACAGCCCTCACAGGGGTCCGCGTCACTGTGCAAGAAAGTGTCGCGCCTGTCACCCTCCGTGAACTTTCTGCCTTCCGCGTTAACCGTCCGGTGCCGAAACTCGCGTACCGCGAAGGCGGGCAGGTCGGGAACTGATGATTGACAAGCACGCCCTGGTTCAGCGCAGGGCACGGATGCGCAGGCCGAGGCCCGCGGGTTCAGAGTCGAAGCGGAGCAAAGCCGTGTCGCCCTGCGGTTCTACCTCCACCTCGCGGGCGGCGCCGGTCGCATCGCGGGCAGTGGCCGAGAGGAGCCGGCCCCCGGTGACCAGGCGCAGGACATGCCGCACGCCGGAGGGGCCAGAGGCGACCAGCCGAAGCTCATCGCCCGACGTCGCGGACCACTCAATGCATGCGGACGACGCGCCAAGGACCGGCGCATCACCGGTGCGTGTCGGCAACTGGCGGAGCACCGCGAGGTCGTCCTTGGCGAGCGGACCGGCAGGGCGAAGGGAGAGGTTGGGCGACATGAGATCAACCATCGGGCCGTTGACAGCAGTCTCCTCATCGAAGGCTTTGACGACCACGTAGGGGCCGCGGCGGATGCCAATGTGCCCCTGCTCGCGATACGTAAGCCCGGCGAGGTCCGAGGCGTAGCGGACCAGGTCGCGCAGCATCTGATCGGCAGCCGGCGACTTGGCGAACCACGCGGCGGAGAGGCCACTGGCAATGACTCCCCCGCGGCCAACCTGCGCCTCGGTGACAGCGGCAGCGCGAGCCTCGGCCGGAACACGAAGCGAGGACGCAGGCACGGCTTTCATCGTGGCGAGGCTGACGCCAAGGGCCTTGAGCAGGTACTCCCGGGGAGTGGCGCATCCCTCGGCCTTCCACCATAGGCTGATGTCGTCGTAGTCGTTCTTGTCGCCGAAGAGCACTAAGCGTCCGCCCGCTCGCACCCAGGCCACGAGGCCGTCGGCGATGTCCTTGCGCGCGGGCTTCATGGCTTCAAAGGAGACCAGCAGGACGCGGTAGGACTTCAGGTAATCGTTGAAACCGACACGGTCGAGGTGGGCGAGCTGGACAGGAACGCCGCGCATCAGGAGCGGGAGCGTCAGGCCGTAGATCGCGTCGAAGTCCGCGGGCGCGGGGGCCTCGCGCTGCCACATGGCGGTGTCAGCGATGAAGCTGGCGATGCCGTCCGTGCCGCGGTCGTGGGCGAAGTCGGGATGGTTCTGCATGTCGGCGAGGGCACTGACGATCGTGCAGATGGTCGTCGCGAAGGGCGCCGGCACGCGCCCGAAGATCCGCGTGGGCCACGGCATGACCTCGTAGCGGTCGGTCTCGGGGAACATGAGCGAGGCGGTGAGGGTGCGCTTGTAGTTGTGGAAGTAGTCCTCCATCGGCAGATCGGGGTTGTCCTCGAGCGGGTCCATGAGGAGCCAGACGGGGATGTTCATGCCGCGGACGAGGTTGAGGGAGGAGCTGTATTCGAGGTAGGCGTTCTCGAAGGTGCGCTCGCGGCGATCGCCGGCGTGGTTGATGGCCGAGCGGGCGGTGCCGGTCCACACCTGCGCGATGTAGTCGGTGATAGGCAGGCTGGTAATAGCCTCATAGTGGGGGAACATGATGCCCCATGCCGAGTAGTTGAGCGGACTGTGCGCCAGCATGAAGCACGGGGCCTTCGGCTTCACCGAGTGCGCGCCCTCATAGCACGCGCGAAGCAGCTCGACCTCGAGGTGGCCCATGAGGCGCTGGCAATCAACGCGAGCCTGCGGCGAGGTGTGTGGCGCGACCCAGGGGCGGTGATAGAAAGCTTCGAACTCCTTCTTAAAGGCGGGACTGTAGCCCCCCGTGCCAATGTACTCAGGCTCTTCCGGGGCGGCTGCCTCGGCGCCGTTTTCGAAGGCCGTGCGGAAGCGGTCACGGAAGATGCGGCGGCGGTCCGCGGTCGGCACCATATAGTAGCTGCCCGGGCCGCAGTCGAGGAGATGGCCCGAGGCGGTCTGCTGGACGGAGCCGGGATGGGCGTTGACGTAGGCCTGGCCATCACGGAAGCCGGCCATAAAGAAGCTGTGGAAGCCCAGGGCCTGCCAGCTTGTGATCGCCTCACGAGCCTCGTTCACCACGAGAATGGAGTCCACCTTCACGTCGTTGTCAGGCCGATAGCCGGTGGGGGTCTGAAAGCAAGTCGTGTTGCGGCGAGTAAGGCGGATCGAGCGCGCGTCCTCCGGGATGGCTAGGAACTCGTCGAGGGCGTCGGCGATGCCGTTGTGATTGCGGTCGGGGGCGAGTTGGCGGGGCGTGGTGACCGCGACGGGCGTGAGCGGTGCGGGCTTCGGGAGAAGGTCGGAGACTTGGGGGCCCACGTCGCCGCGGAAGAGCCCGACCGCGCCGAGCAGGATCGTGCCGCGGGACCAGAGCTGAAGCGAGAAGTCGGCGGCGGTCGTGCCCGCGGGCGCGGTGACGAGGCCCGAGACGAGGGTCCACATCGGGCCTTCAGCCGGCGCCGCCGGACCAAATTGGCCGAGGAAGCGGCCATCGCTCCAAAAGCGTACATAGAGGTGGGCGGCGTCGGGCGATACCCCGGTGGACTTGAGCCACGCCGCCACCGTGAGGACCTCGCCCGCCTTGCAGGGCGTGCTCCGATTCGACGCGCCAGCCCAGTCGGATCCCGAGCCGACAAGCTGCACAGCGCAGAGGTTCTCGTCATGAGCGTCGCAGACCCAGGTGACCTGGTTGCCGGCCGCGCGGTTAAGGTTCCAACCGTCGGGGTCGAAGAGGCCGGCAGCGAAGCGCGGATTGCCGACGAGATTCGACGGCAGCGGCGCGGCGGTGCAGACCGCGAGGAATATGATGGGAAGCACAAGGATCATGGGATCAGCTCGATAGTGTGGGCGGTCGTTAGCCAAGCAGGTCGCGGCGGGCACGCGCAACCATCTCGCGCATCGCCGCAAGTTGATCGTCGCGGCCCTCGGGCTTGCGGTAGGACGCAAGCAGGTCTCTCGTCCTGGCAACGGCGCGGTCCATCGCCGCCTTCCCGCCCTCGCTGCCATTACTGAATTTGCTTTTCGCGCGCTCGCATGCACTGAGCGCTGCGCGGGTGAGCTGGGGGTGGCACTCTCAGAAGAAGCTGTTGGGAATCCAGCTTCAGCGCTCCTGGCACATACCCTTGGCCTAGGCGGGTCGGGCTCGGGATCCAGCATCGAGTTGGCCTAATCTGGCGCTTGAGACCGCTCGAAGAGTGCCGGCCACGAAGTGCAGAGCACGCTGCCGTCCGGACCGACTACAATCCTACGGATGGATACGTCAACCAGTTCATCTGACTCAAACTCCCGCACTTTCTTGACGGTCTTGGCGGAAAAACTCACTCGAAAGAGGCCCCGGTCCGTGCCCACCAGGGCGACGCCAGGTTTGACCTCGGCCACGCAGTGCGCCTCTGGTTCGAGCGGCAGATTAGTCCATTTCTTGCCGTCAAACCGGCCTACGTGCGAAGGGCCGTCGCGGAGATTCAAGATTGCCCAGACCATTTGCGGATCAGCGGAGGGACTGAGATCCGCAACGCTGGTGAAATCGCAGCCGAGTTCGTTGGTGCCGAACGACCTGAACTCGGTCCCATCACGGGCATTATCCCCCGGAGAACGTGCCGCGTAATCCCTGGCGTGCGCCGTCAGGCACACAATGCCGTCGCCATCTGTTCCGACCCAGAGATTGGCGGCGCCATCCTCGACCATGCATGTGGGGCGACGGTGCGGAAGCAGGTCCCGAGTGTCCAGCCAGGCGGAGTTGGCTCCCCAGTAATGCGGCAGGAAATGATGCCAGACCTCGTAGAAACCGGCCCAACTGAACAAGCCGTGTTCGGTCGAAATGACAAACGGGGCGTAGGTTTTCTTCCTTGGTGGAATGTAAATGCCATCCACATAGCCCCAGAGCCTCTCCGCGTCGAGGCCCGGAGAGTATCCGCCGCTGACGAGACCCGACTCGCCCTGGTAGTAAATCCGGAAGGCGGTCACCCGCCATGAGTTTGTTTTGACCCTATCCAACCGCCTGATGCCATCACTGGTGCTGAACCAGACCCGGCTGGGGGTTTCGACGGCGACCGCCGTCACTTGGGCATCCAGCCGCGCTTGAATCTGCCAGACGGTTCCCGAACGGGTCAAGACCCGGCCTCGGCTGGTGCCCACCCAAAGATCGCCCACCCCGTCGATCGAAAGGCTGGTGATCAGTTCGTGATGGAAGATGCCACCAGTTATGCCGGTCCATTCTTTCCACCCGCCTTCGAGGGACTTCACTCCGGCCGGGACCAGTCCGGGGACAGATTCTGGCGATTCGTCGGCGGCGAGGACTGCTGTCCCCGCTAGGTTCGCCGTCAGCCATATCAAGGCGAGAAAAGTGATGGTTCCTATTTTGGCCACTGGTCTAGTCCTAAGGGCTGAGTAACAAAAAGTCCAGCGCGGGTTAAGCACCCACCGTGCCGAAAACGGTTCCACGATAAATGAGGGAGGAAGACACCCGTCCCTCGCTTTGCGTGGAAAGAAATGGCGGTTTTCGCCTCAGTTTCCGTGTCCAGCCTCACACCCGGCCCGGAGAGGATCAGCTCCAACCGCCGCGAACAAATACATCCGCGCCGTTGTCAAACACATACTGGTGCGGCACCCACACCGCCCCTGGGTAGGGAGGGCGGGCCCAATCCCCACCCTCCCCTACCCATCGTCCCTCCCAACGCCAGACACCTGGAATCCAGGCAAAACCGAGACCGGGCGCGACGGTGACGAGTTGATAGATTTGCTTTTCGCGCGCTCGCATGCACTGAGCGCTGCGCGGGTGAGGGAGAATTGGTTTTTGGCCTGACCCATCATGGCAGGATGCTCTCAGCCCTGTGCATACATCTCCGAAATCAGCCGGCGCAGGGCTTGCGCCGTTGCCGAAGGTCGGCGGTCAATTCTCCCCAGAAGTCGTGCGGAACGGCTTCCCGGTCACTCCAATTTCACGTGTTTGGGCCACGTTGGAAAGTGCGTAAGCAACGGTTGGCAGTCAGCGGTGGGCGAGGCTGCCCGCCTACTGGTAGAGGTCCCAGCCAGGCCAACTGTGATATACCCACCAATCCTCTTCTTTGGGGTTTCCCTTGATGCGGTTGGCGGAATTGTCGGCGTGCACGACGTTCATTCCCATCTGGTGCGGCATGTACACCGCTTCATGATACGGAATCTCCCAGATGAGCACGGCCAATGATGGCTGCACGACCTGCGTGGTGGGGCGGCCGCTAATGGCCGGGCCATAAGTCGAGTTAAAGGGATCGTCGTACATGTGGTTCCAAACGTAGGAGACGCCGTTGTTGGCGTAATAAAAGTCGTTGTCGAATCCATAGTCCCCACTGGTGGGAGGCACCTGGATTTTGATCCCCGAGGGGCAAGCGAAGAGGCCGCTGGAGGGGACATACTTTGCGGGCGACAGACCCTGGGTGCTGTTCCAGTTGGTGCCCAGGTACGGGAAGAACATCTCAGGCATCCAAACCTTCGCCGGATTGAGCGCATGGTCGTCCCCCCAAGCCTGGCCCCAGTTGTGCATCCACGCAAAACGCTCCTTGTAATCCTGGGAGTAGAGCGCCGAGGCGATGCCGATCTGTTTGAGGCTGTTCAGGCAGTAGGTTTGGTTCGCTTTCTGTTTGGCCTTGGCCAGCGCGGGCAACAACAGGGCGGCCAGGATGGCGATAATGGCGATGACGACCAGCAGTTCGATCAGGGTAAAGCCACCCGTGCTGTGTCTGTTTCCTTTCGCTTTCATAGTGAATCCAGCCGCCCGCCTTCCTGAAGACTGCTGGTCATTATTCGGAAATCCGCTGGTGGTTGTTGGTTTGTTTGGATTACTTGCGATGCTCTGGATCGTTCGCACTCCGGTGTCAAGGGGGCGTGGTGCGCCACGGATTGTCGGTGGGGACGTAATCCTGGTGCCAATAGACCGTCTTGAGCTTTTGCAGGGGGAGCTTGCCCGCGTGACCGTCGGCATAACTCATGTCAATGCCGCTGGGCAGGGCCTGCCCAGTCACCGTGTGGGTGGGGTTGTGCCCGAGCGGATGGCGCACGATGCAGCAACGCCCTAGCGCGCCGTTCACGTCTCCGGCAAACAAGTCCGCTGGTGGGAGATCCGTGATCGCCGGCCAGGTGTCGGGCCAGATCGCGTCAAAGAAGAAGGGCGTCTGCTCGGTATGGCGGATGTTGATGTCCTTCTGGAAGAATTTTGGCAGGTCGGCAACAGACACCCATTGGGCGATGCCGTCTGAAGAGTTGTCCCAGTAATAAAGCCAGCCGTTGATCGCGTAGCTGCCGATGAGGTTGGTATCGTTATTCCAAAACCAGGCGGCAGCGGCCGTTCCGGCTATGGGGTCCGGTGGTGGAGGGATGCGCGTGGCGGCGGCGGGGCATTGGCGGTTTTCTTTGACGCGAACGGAATAATCCATCAGCGTCTTCATCCACAGGGTGCCGGTTTGGTTGTATTCCAGGGAGCGCCCTGTGTCGGTCTGATACATAAGTGCCGCTGTGGCGAGCTGGCGGAGATTGCTCACGCATTTGATCTGTTGCGCCTTGACCTTGGCCTGGGCCAGGGCCGGCAGGAGCAGCGCCGCCAGGATGGCGATGATGGCGATTACAACCAGCAGTTCGATCAAGGTAAAGGCACCCGTGCTGTGTCTGTGTCCTTCCGTTTTCATATTAACTCCGGTCAGACTGAACCCACTCATCGGCCTGGTTAATCGCGGTCGCGCTCACGCGCAACATACTACCCCCCGCCGTGCCGGTTGGCCAAGTCCAAATTGTCGCAAACGCCTGTGGGCCTGTGGGGCAGGGCCGCTCAAGGAGGAGCCCCGGGAAAACCAGCCTGAAGCCACTCTCAAGCCAGCTACAAGCCAGGAGCTTGGGAGCTGCTCTCTTGTGTTGCTCTTGTGTTGCTCTTGTTCTCCTCTTGTTTCCCGGTGGCTCACTTCGCCACGCGGCGGCGGCTCCACCGAGCTGCCGCCTCGTTTGACAGCAGAGGGTTAGCCGTTATTCAAACCGAATCGCATTTTCGTCGGCCTGCCCAGCGTGCGGTTTGTGCCCATCGAGTTCACGCCGCCTCACAGCGTTCACAAGGATCAGTTCCTACAGCGCCGCGCGGAGTATCCGATTTATTGAGGGTGCGGCTTTACCTGGGGCGGCGCCGGTTGCGCGCGGGGCAGGGTGATAGTGGCATCGGGCTGCCACGGATGGTCCTGGCGGTCAATAATGAGCGCCCGGGGCAGCAGTTCAATTTCGTGGCCGAACAGCTCGAAGGTGACTGTGCCGGGCAGGAAGGTGGTATCCATGAAAACACACTTCCCGAATGGCACCTCGTAAGGGACAGGTCTTGGCTGCTCGAAGACCAGACTAACCGGGGCAGTCGTTGGGCTCAGGCTCTCTCCGGCAAACAGGATCTGGACCTTCGTAATGGACAGCCTGGGCTGGTCAATCACGATTGTCGGGGCATTTCCGTTGCCGGTCGCGAACGTCACCCGCCAGGGGCCATTCCGGGTGCGCCGGTGCTCGATTCCCTGGTAGAGCAAGATGTAACCAGCCAACGCGAGCAGGAACGCGAGGATGAAGTGTTTCGCCGGACCCTCTGGTTTCATGTGCCAGTTCAGATTGGGTGAGCCGGCAGGGCCTGTCAAGCGGCGCGGCGGGCGCTGAGAAAGAGAGATTGGGGCGCGTGGGCACGCTCGCCCTGCCGACAGCCGGGCTGCGAACACGGAGCGGGACGCCCGGTTAACTCGCAGTCGAGGACGCCTACGCTACTCGCTCTTTGCGCTGGTTTTGGGGGCCTAAATATTTCTGAAAATACCTGTTGCGCTCAAGAATGGCTTTGCTATATTCACCGCTCCGTTTGCCCCTGTTGGGCACGGACAGCATAACCTGCGGAACCGATAACTGACCACCCGTCCGGGGGCAGGATTAATGGCTCCGCTCTCCAAGTAGCTGACTTGGGAATCGTTATTGATTTATGCCAGTAAAGACATTTAGACCGCTGACGCCGTCCACGCGCTACATCGCGTATGCGGACTATAGCGACATTACGAAGGCCAAGCCGGAACCCAGCCTGGTCGAGACGCGGAAGCGTACCGGCGGGCGTAACGTCTATGGCCGTGTCACTGCCCGGGGCATCGGCGGCGGCCACAAACAGAAGCTCCGGCTGGTTGATTTCAAGCGGAACAAGCACGGGGTCGAAGCCACGGTGAAGGCGATTGAATACGATCCGGGGCGCACGGCCCGGCTGGCATTGCTGGAATACAAGGACGGCGAAAAGACGTATATCATCGCCCCGAGCGGCCTGCAGGTGGGTGCGAAGCTGATCAGCGGGCCCACGGCTCCGCCTGAACTTGGCAACAGCCTGCCGCTGCGCACGGTCCCCGTTGGCCTGCCCATCCACAATATCGAGATCATCCCCGGGCGCGGCGCCCAAATGGTGCGCACGGCCGGCGGCTCCGCCACCTTGATGTCGCGGGACGAAGGGTATGCGCAGATTCGCCTGCCCTCGGGCGAAATCAGGCGCGTCAACGAGAATTGCTATGCCACTATCGGCCAAGTCGGCAATACCGAGCACGAAAATGTGGTGTTGGGCAAGGCGGGCCGTTCCCGGCACTTGGGCATCCGGCCCATTAACCGCGGGGTTTCGCGCAACCCAGTGGACCACCCGAACGGCGGCGGCGCCGGCAAGTCCAAGTCCGGCGGCGGCTGGCAGCAGCTTACCTCGCCGTGGGGCCTGCTGGCCAAAGGCTACCGGACCCGGAACAAGAAGAAATACTCAAACCGATTTATCCTGGTCCGGCGCGACGGCCGGCCGATGAAGAACGTATGACCACACACGGATTAATGGATCATTGGATGAATGGATTATCGGAGCGCTGGAGCGCTCCGACAGTTCGGCCAATTATCAATCAATCCGTCAATCCAACACCCTATCACTCCATTTCTGACTATGGGACGTTCAATTAAGAAAGGCCCGTTTATTGACGGGCATTTGCTGGAGAAGATCACGAAGGCGAAAGAGGCCAAGTCCAAGACGCCGATCAAGACCTGGTCACGCCGCTCGATGATCACGCCGGACTTCGTCGGCCTGACGTTCAACGTGCACAACGGCAAGATCTTTAACCCGGTGTTCGTGACCGAGAACATGGTGGGCCACCGGCTGGGCGAGTTCTCCCCGACACGCACGTTCAAGAAGCACGGCGCGCATACGGCCAAAGCCGAAGCGAAGTAACGATATGGAAGTTCACGCCATAACCAAGAATGTGCGCATGTCGGCGCAGAAAATGCGCGAAGTGGTGCGCCAGATTCAGGGATTGCCCGCCGCGCACGCCCAGGCCGTCCTCGCGGTGGTGCCGCGCAAAGGCGCCCGGTTTGTCGCCAAGACGTTGAAATCCGCCATCGCCAACGCCGAGGACCTCAAGGAGCACAAGAAGGAATATAGCGGCCTGAGGACCGACCGCCTGGTCATCAAGGAAGCCCTGGCTCAAACGGCCTCGACCCTCCGGCGGTTCACCCCTAAGGCCCGGGGCTCGGCCGGGCCCATCCTGAAACGGAACTGCCACATCAAGATTGTTTTGTCAGACGAATGAGGTATGGGACAAAAAACTAATCCAATTGGTCTGCGCATTGCCGTCAACCACGATTGGCGGTCCAAGTGGTACGCCGGCAAGAAGGAATTCGGCAAGCTGCTCACCGAGGACCGCGACATTCGCGAGCTGTTGAAGAAGAAGCTCGAATCCGCCTCCGTGCCGCAGATCCTGATCGAGCGTGCCGCCAGCCGGTGCCGGATCACTATTTTGACCGCGCGCCCGGGCATCGTCATCGGCCGCAAAGGCGCGGAGATTGACAAGCTCAAAGAGGAGTTGAGTAAGATGACTGGCAAGGAGATTTATGTGGATATCATCGAGGTCAAGACGCCCGAAACCGACGCGCAACTTGTGGCGGAGAACGTCGCGCTGCAATTGGAGCGGCGGGTTTCTTTCCGCCGGGCAATGAAGAAGGCCCTGCAGACTGCGAAGGATTTCGGCGCCGAGGGGATCAAGATTCGTTGCGCGGGCCGGCTGGGTGGCGCGGAGTTGGCCCGGGTTGAGCAATATCACTGGGGCCGGGTGCCGCTGCACACCCTGCGCGCGAACATTGACTACGGGTTTGCCGAGGCCAACACGGTCTATGGCAAACTGGGAATCAAATGCTGGATTTGCAAGGGCGACACCAAGGCCGATAAGCCCCAGCCGCAACCCGCCGCCGCGGCGAATTGAAGTCTCGATAAAAAGATCCTGTTATGCCATTGATGCCTGAGAGAGTGAAGTACCGCAAAATGCACCGAGGCAACCGCGCCGGTTTGGCGACGCGGGGCCAGACGGTGGCTTTTGGCGAGTATGGGTTGATGGCGCTCGAACGCTGCTGGCTCGACACCAAACAAATCGAGGCCGCCCGGGTCGCCGTCGCTCGCAACATGAAGCGCCACGGCAAGATGTGGATTCGCATCTTCCCGCAAAAATCGTTCACCAAGAAGCCGCTGGAAACGCGCATGGGAAAAGGCAAAGGCCCGCTGGAATCGTGGGTTGCCGTAATCCGTCCCGCCAACGTGCTGTTCGAGGTGGACGGCGTCACCGAGGCGGTGGCGCGCGAGTGCCTGCGCCTGGCCGCAACCAAGCTGCCCATCAAGACGAAGTTCATCTCACGGCACAGATTAGGTTGAAATCGAACCACAGCTTTTGGCTATGAAGAAAACGCAACGGAAAGAGATCCAAGAAAAGACGCTGGCCGAACTGGTGGCCGACGGCCGGAACTGGCGGCAGGAGATTTTTAATTTGCGGCTGCAACAGGCCAGCGCCCAACTCGAGAAACCGGCGCGTTTGCGCACCCTGCGGCGCGATATCGCCCGCATTGAAACGCGCATCTCACAACTGCGCCATAAGGCGGCATAGACTTTTTGTATGGCTGACACCACCACCCCTAGCACCACCCCTCCCCCAGCGGCGCGCGCCAAACGCAAAGAGCGCGTGGGCGAAGTCATCTCCAACCAGATGGCCAAGACCATCATTGTGCGGGTCGAGCGCCGCTTTGCGCATCGCAAGTTTAAAAAGATCGTCACCGGCTACAAGAAGCTTTACGCCCACGACGAAAAGAGTGAGGCCAAGGTAGGCGACCAAGTGCGTCTCGAGGAAACCCGGCCCCTCTCCAAGACCAAGCGCTGGCGCCTGGTCGAAGTCGTGGAGCGCGGCCCCGGGGTGACGCCGGTGGCGGCTTGAGGCGACCCAATAGCGATCCCTGGCCATCCATCAACTGATTTATGTTACAGGTACGTTCCATACTAGACGTGGCGGACAACACTGGCGCCAAGCGCGCCGCCGCCATCGCTGTTCTTGGCCGCAACCAGCGTTACGCGCGCGTAGGCGACATCATCAAGGCCCATATCAAGGAGGCCGCGCCCGATGGCACCGTCAAGAAGGGCGAAGTGGTGGATGCCGTCGTGGTGCGCACCCGCCAGGTGATTCGCCGCAACGATGGTTCGTATCTCCGGTTTGACAGCAACGCCATTGTGCTGATTGACAAAGAACTCAACCCGCGCGGCACGCGTATCTTTGGCCCGGTCGCGCGCGAACTCCGGGACAAGAAGTTTATGAAGATTGTCTCTCTCGCCCCGGAGGTCATCTGACCCCCATCACTGATTATCCGTTATGCGCACATTTCATGTAAAGAAGGGCGACCAAGCGGTGATCATTGCCGGCGCGGACAAAGGCAAGCGCGGCCGGATCATCACTGTCCTCGCAAAAAACCAACGGGCCATTGTCGAGGGCGCACGCATGATAAAGAAACACATGCGCAAGAGCCAGCAATACCCCCAGGGCCAGATTGTGGAACGCGAAGGCTCGGTCCACATCTCGAATGTGATGAAGGCCGAGGAGTTCGACGCGCGGGCCGCCCGGCGGGGAACGTCGGGGCCCGCTCAGGCATGAGGATGTCCTTGCGAATCAGGACTGCGATTCAGGTTGCGACTAGAGTAAACGCTCCGGCAGAACCCCGGAGCACAGCGAAATGAAAGCCAGACTTTACGAGAGATACGTCAGAGAAGTGGTGCCGGTCCTGAAAGAAAGGCACAAGTACACCAACATCCACGAGGTGCCGCGCATGGAGAAGATCGTGGTGAATATGGGCGTCAGCGCGTCGCTCGAAAAGAGCGCGGTGGACGACGCGGCCAAAGACCTGGCGCTCATTACCGGCCGCAAGCCGGCGACCAGCAAGTCGCGCCATAACATCGCCAATTTCAAGCTGCGCCAGGGCCTGCCGATCGGCTGCCGGGTGACGCTGCGCCGCGACGCGATGTATGAGTTCTTTGATCGCCTGATCGCGACGGCGCTGCCGCGGATTCGCGATTTTCGCGGCCTGTCGCCCCGTTCCTTTGACGGGCGCGGGAATTATTCGTTGGGCGTCGCCGACCAGACCATTTTCCCCGAGATTGAACTGGACAAGATCAAACGCCAGCAGGGCATGGACATCACGATTGTGACCAGCGCGCGGACCAACGAGGAGGCGCTGGATTTGTTGAAGCTGATGGGTATGCCCTTCGCCGAGGCCAAACAACCCAAGACCACCGAAAGTGCAGTGAAGCAGGTTCAAGCAGAGTAATTCCTTATGGCTAAGATAGCATGGATTGAACGAAACAAGAAGAAGGCCGAAACGGTTAGGAAGTACGCCGCCATTCGGGCCGAGTTGAAGGCCAAACGCGATTATGCCGCTTTGGCCAAGCTCCCCCGCAACGCCGGCCCTACCCGGGTGGTTAACCGCTGCTCCATGAGCGGTCGCCGCCACGGCTACCTGCGCAAGTTCGGCTGCTCGCGCCTGACGTTCCGCGAGGCCGCCCTCAACGGTTTGATCCCGGGCGTGACCAAGGCCAGTTGGTAAATCTATGAACGATCCGATTTCCGACATGCTGGCCCGGATTCGCAACGCCAATCGCGCCCTGCTTCCCGCCGTGGAAATGCCCCACTCGAGGATCAAGGAGAGCATCGCGGGCATCCTCAAACGGGAAGGTTACATCGCCGATTTCACCGTCGAAGGCAAGGTCCCCAGGACGATCAAGCTGAAGTTGAAGTACCAGGGCAAGAAGAGCATCATCGAAGGGCTGCGCCGGATGAGCACGCCAGGCTTGCGCCGGTACGTCGGCGCGACGGAAATCCCGCGCGTGCGCGGCGGTCTGGGGGTGGCTGTGGTTTCGACCTCGGAAGGCCTGTTGACTGACCTGCAGGCGCGGAAGAAGAATATCGGCGGCGAATTGATTTGTTACGTCTGGTGAACGAGTGAAACGGCGTATTGAACTAATAGAATGTTGGAGTTGTGCGGGCCGGCAGCGATCTACGGAGCCGTCATGCCACTTCGGCATCGGAATTTGATTCTATGTCACGAATTGGAAAGCAACCGATAGCCATCCCGCCTAAAGTAAAGGTGGAGGTCAAAGGCCAGAAGGTTCTCGTCGAAGGCCCGAAAGGCAAGCTCAACTGGGAGCTTCCGCGCCGAACTAACCTCAAGGTCGAGAACGGCAAGGTCGTTGTCACCCGAGAGGGCGATGACGCGCGCGCCAAGGCGCTCCATGGGCTCAGCCGTGCGCTGGTCAACAACATGGTGCGCGGCGTCAGCGAGGGTTTCGTCAAGAAGCTCGAAATTCAAGGCGTCGGCTTCAAGGCCGCGGTGGCGGGCAGCAACGTCACCATGAACCTTGGCTATTCGCACCCCATCGTCTATCCGATTCCCGCGCAGATTAAGGTGACAGTCGAGGAAAACACCAAGCTCACCATCGAAGGGCCCGACCGCCAGGCTGTGGGCCAGGTCGCCGCCGAACTGCGTAGCTTCTACCCGCCCGAACCCTACAAGGGCAAGGGCGTCCGCTACACCGATGAACGCGTGATCCGCAAGGAAGGCAAGACTGTGCAGTAAAGTGTGAGGCGTTAAACGTGAAACATGAGAGACGGGCGCTTGAGATTTCAACGGCTTAAGGCCAAATCCGTGACGAACTGAGATGAGAACCGAACAGAAACAGAAACTGGCGCGGCGCCGCCGCTGGCGCATCCGCCAGAAGATCAGCGGCACCAAGGAGCGTCCGCGCATGAGCGTTTGCTTTACCAACAAGAACATCCACGTTCAATTCATTGACGACGGCGCGGGGATGACGCTGGCTTCGGCTTCGACGACCAGCAAGGCGACGCCGGACCGGGACAAGCTGGCGGCCAATGCGACGAGCGCCAAAGCGCTCGGCACCCTGGCGGCACAGACCGCCCTGGCCAAGGGGATCAAACAAGTGATTTTTGACCGCGGCGCGGCTCGTTACCATGGCAAGGTAAGAGCCTTGGCTGACGCCGCGCGCGAAGCGGGCCTGCAATTCTAACCTATAATGGAAACAAACACTGCAACTGAAACAACCAAAGTGGCAGCCGCCGAACCCCGAGCCGGCCGCGGCCCGGGTCGGGGCCGCCGCACTCGGCCAGAGCCCGAGCCCACTTTCGACGAGCAGTCCGGGCAGGAACTGACCGAGAAGGTGGTGTTCATCAACCGCTCTGCCAAGGTCGTCAAAGGCGGACGCCGTTTCAATTTTAGTGCGCTGATCGTGGTCGGCGACAAGCACGGTCGCGTGGGCGTTGGTCTGGGGAAGGCCGGCGAAGTGGCGGATGCGATTCGCAAGGGCGGTGAGATGGCCCGCTCGCAGATGGTCGGTGTGTCGCTCAAGGACGCCACCATTCCGCACGAAGTCTATTCGCACTATTGCGGTGCCAAAGTGCTGCTGCGGCCAGCTTCACCCGGCACGGGCATCATCGCAGGCAAAACGGTGCGCGCGGTCCTTGAATCAGCCGGCGTCAAAGATGTCCTGACAAAATCGCTCGGTTCCAAGAACGCCGCCAACGTCGTCAAAGCGACGCTCCATGGTCTGCTGAGCCTCCGGCTCCGCGACGACATTTACCTTGGCCGCGGCTTGGAGGTCAAGAAAGTGGAGGCCCCGAAGGCGCCGGAACCGGTTCCGTCGCCGTCTCTCCTACCACCCGCGGCCTCGCCCACAGCCTAGTCTTTTTATGCGATTACACGACCTTAAACCTCGTCCCGGCGCCCGGCACCGTCGCAAACGGTTGGGCCAGGGTGAAGCCACCGGCCACGGCAAGACCAGTGGGCGCGGCGGCAAGGGCCAGACGGCCCGGTCCGGCAGTTCCATCCGTGTTGGTTTTGAAGGCGGCCAGATGCCTTTGATCCGGCGCATTCCCAAGCGCGGCTTTAACAATGCCCGCCATACGACGCGCTACCTGCCGGTGAACCTCGAGGCGCTCAACCGCTTCGAGGACGGCACCCGCGTAGATGAAGCGGCGTTGCGGAGCGCGGGGCTGGCCAACGGCCGCGGGGCAGGGATTAAGATCCTTGGCGACGGCGAGCTGACCCGGAAGCTCACAGTGAGCGCGCACGCGTTTAGCGCGTCGGCGAAAGCCAGAATCGAGGCGAAGGGGGGGGTGTGCGAGCTTATCGGCGCGAAGACCCCGGAGAAGACAAAATCTGAGCCCGGCAAGGCCTAAGCTTCTTCATGCGCGCGAGAGCAACTCCTAACTTAACCATTCAGACTTCGGACTCCCGACTTCGGACCTCCGGCTTCCGACCCTAGTACGACTATGCTTGCCGCCATCTACGACACCTTCCGCAATTGCTTCAAGATTCCGGAGCTCAAGTCCCGACTGCTGTTCACCTTGATGGTATTGGCTATCTGCCGCCTGGAGGCGGTCGTGCGCATCCCGGGGCTCAACGGCATCATCTTGCAGAACTACTTTGCCAGTAAGGCGGGATCGGCAGGCGGATCTTCGGTGCTGGGCATGTACAGCCTCTTCACCGGGGGTGCCTTGGAGCATTGCGCCGTTGGCGCTTTGGGCATCATGCCCTATATCAGCGCGACCATCATCATTCAACTCCTGACGGCCGTCATTCCTACCTTAAGCAAGCTCGCGCGTGAAGAAGGCGGTCGCACTAAAATCATCCAATATGGCCGTTATCTCACCGTGCTTCTCTGCCTGGGGCAGGGCTTGGTGATGGCTATCGGATGGGAAAACCCGGAGAAGCTCTTCCCGCAGTGGAATACGGCCGACCGACTCGTGCTATACTCCGATGCGCACATTTGGTTTTACCGTCTCCAGACGCTCTTGATGCTCACGACTGGGACGATGCTGCTAATGTGGCTGGGGGAACAGATCACCGAACGCGGCATCGGCAACGGTGTTTCGCTCGTCATCACCATCGGCATCCTGGCGCGCTTGCCACAAGCCGCGGTGGCTCTTAAGGACATGTTCTTCCCTGAAGCCGGCGTCGAGGCCAAGTTTAACTTCGGGCATGCCATCGCGTTGCTCCTCTTGCTCGCCGGCGTCATTGCCGGTGTCATCGCCATCACGCAGGCCCAGCGCAAAGTCCCCGTTCAATACGCCCAGCGCGCCGTGGGCCGCAAGGTCTATTCGGGCGGCACTTCGTTCATGCCGCTCCGGGTCAACTACTCGGGCGTCATGCCGATTATTTTTGCCCAGGCGATTCTGATGTTCCCGCAAAAGATCTTTCTCTTCCTCGGACAGAGTCTCAACGTGAAGTTTTTCGGGGAGATTGCACGCGCGCTTGGGGAGGGGGCGATTCTCTACATGGCGTTATATGGGCTGATGATCCTCTTCTTCTCCTATTTCTGGGTGGCAACCCAGTTTAACGAATTGCAGATTGCCGACGACTTGAAGAAGAACGGCGGTTATATCCCCGGCGTCCGCCCGGGGCAGGCGACGAGCGATTATTTGCACAACGCCATGAGCCGCATCACCCTGGCAGGCGCGGTCTTCCTGACCATTATCGCCCTGATTCCGGTCTGGCTGTATCGGGAACTCCAGATTCCCTATTCCGTCGCGACGTTCTTCGGCGGCACGAGCATGCTCATCCTCGTCGGCGTCATGTTGGATACCATGCGCCAGATGGAAACGCATTTGCTGATGCGCCACTACGACGGGTTCCTGAAGAAAGGGCGGCTCCGGGGCCGGTTCTGATGATCATTCTCAAGAGCGAGCGGGACCTGGAAGCAATGCGGCCGGCTTGTGCGGTGGCCGCTACCGTGCTGGATGACGTCGCTGCATTCATTCAGCCCGGCATCACGACCAGAGAGGTCAACGAGTTTGCCGCGTCGCGGATCAAGCATTATGGCGGCCGGAGCGCGTTCCTGGGCTATCGCAAGTATCCTTGCCAGATCTGCATCTCGGTGAATGAACAGGTGGTGCATGGTCTCGCCGGCGCGCGCGCGCTGCGGTTCGGTGACATCGTCAGTCTGGATGTCGGGGTCATCTACAACGGCTTTGTCGGCGACACCGCCAAGACCGTCGCCGTGGGCGGCTGCGACGTCCTGGCTCAGAAGCTGATGGATGTGGCTGAGAAATCGCTCTACGAGGGCATCGCTCGGGCGCTGCCGGGGGGCCGGGTGGCCGACATTTCAGGGGCCATACAGGGTTATGTAGAAAGCAACGGGTTCAGCGTCGTGCGGGAATTTGTGGGCCACGGGGTGGGGCGTTCGGTGCATGAGGAACCCCAAGTGCCGAACTTCGTGGACGGGAAATCCTCGCCCCGGCTGCGGCCCGGCATGACCCTGGCGATTGAGCCGATGGTCAACGCCGGTTCGCCAGACGTAAAAATCCTCAATGATGGCTGGACAGTGGTCACTCAGGATGGTTCACTATCTGCCCATTTTGAGCATACAGTGTTAATCACTGAGTCTGAGCCGGAGATCTTGACATGGCCCGAGAAGGTGCCTTCGAAGTTGAAGGTGCCGTAGTTGAAGTTCTGCCGAACAGGATGTATCGAGTAGAATTGGCTAACGGACACCGACTGCTGGCGTTCGTGGCCGGCAAAGACAGGGGGAGCTTTGCCCGCCCGTCGCCCGGCGAGAAAGTCCGGTTGGCATTGTCGCCCTACGATTTGTCGGTGGGGCGTATCATTGTGGAAACGCAAACGATTTAATTATGAAAGTCCGCGCATCGGTTAAGAAGCTTTGCGAGAATTGCAAAATCATTCGCCGCAAAGGTGTCATCCGGGTGATCTGTACGAACCCCCGCCACAAACAGCGGCAGGGCTGATTCGCCCTCCGGGTGACTCATGTAGCTCATTTAACTTATTTAACGAAGATATGGCTCGTATCATTGGTGTGGAAGTTCCGCCGAACAAGCGCATTGACATCGCCTTGCGCTACATTTACGGCATCGGCCCCAGCAACTCGAAGGTAATCCTGGCCAAGGCGAATATTGATCCCAGCGTCCGCGCGAAGGATTTGACCGAGCAACAGCTCTCCCAGATAGTTCATGCCATACAGGACGGCAAATACGTCATTGAGGGCGATCTGCGTCGTGAGATTGGCATGAACCTCAAGCGGTTGCAGGGCATCAAATCATACCGCGGCATCCGGCACTTGCGCGGTCTGCCGGTGCGTGGACAGCGCACCCAGACTAACGCGCGCACCCGCAAAGGACCGCGCAAGACTGTGGGTGTCGTCCGCAACCCAACCGCCAAGACCGGTATCCACTGACGGCCCATCCACTTTGATCTGACCACCATCAACCCCTTTACTAGCACATGGCTGACGAAACCAAAAAGAAACCGGCTCCCAAGAAAGAAGGCAAACCCGGCGCCAAGCCGGAATCCTCAGGCGACAAACCCTCCGAGAAGCCCGCGATCAAGCCCGGCGGCGATTCACAACCGGCCATAGGGCCAAAGAAAGCCGGGGCTCCCGCCGCAGAAGGCGCCGCCACCGGGCCGGAGGCCCCCAAGGCCGCCGAAGGTGCTGCCCCCGTCGCCGCAGTGGCGGCTCCCACCGCCGCCGAGTTGCTGGCGGATGACATGGCCGGCAAGAAAATCGTCAAGGCCAAAGGCTCCAAGAACATTGTCAGCGGGATTGCCAACATTCTGGCTACTTTTAACAACACGCTGGTCAGCATCACCGACATGCAGGGACACGTTATTGGCTGGTCGAGCGCAGGCCGTGTCGGGTTTAAGGGTTCGCGTAAGAGCACGGCCTATGCGGCGCAGCAGGTCGCGCAGGACGCCGCCCGGCAGGCCATGTCGCACGGCATGCGCGAAATTGAGGTGCGGGTTAAGGGTCCCGGTTCTGGCCGTGAGTCGGCAATCCGCGCCTTCCAGGCGATCGGTTTGGAAATCACGACCATCAAGGATGTGACCCCCGTCCCGCACAATGGCTGCCGCCCGCGCAAGAAGCGGCGGGTCTAACCATCAACCACAAACGATCAACGATCCCCTCTAGAACATGGCTCGCTATACTGGTCCCCGCGTTCGCATCAGCCGCCGCTTCGGCGTCCCTATCTTCGGCCCGTCGAAATATCTCGAGCGCCGCAACTATGGTCCCGGCATGCACGGCCCCAAGTCGCGACGCAAGCATACCGACTACGGTCTGGGGCTGATCGAGAAACAGAAGCTCCGTTACTATTACGGCCTGATGGAGCGCCAATTCCGGGGCGTTTACGAGCGCGCTTTAAAGCGGCGCGGGGTCACTGGCGAGCAGATGCTGCAACTCCTGGAAACCCGCCTGGACAACGTCGCTTATCACCTCGGCTTCGCCAATACGCGCGCAGCCGCCCGGCAGTTGGTGGCTCATGGGCACGTGAAGGTCAACGGCCGGAAGGTCAATATTCCTTCCTTCGGTCTCAGCGTGAACGACACCATTGAGATCAAGAATTCCAATGCCGCGCGGCAGTTGGCCACCAAGAACTTGGAAAGCGCTGCCAGCCGCGCCGTGCCCGATTGGCTCTCGCTGGACAAGGAAGCCCTCAAGGGCGTCGTCATGCGCATCCCCACGCGCGATGAGATCCAGCCTATTGCCAACGAGCAGGCCGTCGTCGAGTTTTATTCCCGCTAACTAATGAACCCGGATTGTTGGATTATTGGATTGATGAAAGGGTGCCCCGCACTCAACCCATCAGTCCCCTGCTCCACCGATCCCTAGCAATTATACGGGCTGCTCCGGCCAGTGGGAATAATGACCGGAGGAGTCAGATTAAAATTGTTGAAAGGAAAATATGCCAGTACGTTTAGGTCGCTTCGAAATGCCCAAGCGGTTGACGAGAGAAGATGCAACCGCCACTGATACTTACGCCAAGTTTTTTGCCGAACCGTTTGAGACCGGTTACGGCCATACCATTGGCAACTCTCTCCGCCGCGTGCTCCTTTCCTCCCTGGAAGGCGCCGCCATCTCCTCCATCAAGATCGACGGGGCGATGCACGAATTCGCCACCGTTGAAGGCGTGGTGGAGGATGTGACGGAGATTGTACTGAATCTGAAGAAGATTCTCCTCAAGGCGCACACACGCGATCCCCAGACTTTGTTGCTCTCCGTGAACAAAGAGGGCGCAGTGACCGCCGCTGATATCCAGCTCAACCAAAATCTCGAGTTGGTCAATCCCACCCAGCACATCTGCACCCTCGATAAGAAAAAGAAGTTTGAGATGGAGTTGGAAGTCAAGGTCGGCCGCGGCTTCCTGCCGGGCGACGAGAACAAGAAGCCCAATCAGCCGATCGGCGTCGTTGCCATTGACTCCCTCTTTTCACCGGTAACTCGCGTCCGCTACGCGGTGGAGAATGCCCGCGTCGGCCAGCGCACTGACTATGACCGTCTCATCCTCGAGATCTGGACTGACGGCCGCATTTCCCCCGATGACGCCCTCACCCAGGCCTCCGCCATTCTGCAACATCACCTAGACGTCTTCGTCGGCTACGACAAGAACGCCGTCGAGTTCGAAGAAGTGGTGGACAAGCAGGACGAGGAGAAGACCAAGCTCAAGAAACTGCTCAACATGAGCGTCAATGAAATCGAGCTCAGCGTCCGCGCCGCCAACTGCTTGAATAATGCGAACATCACTACGGTCGGCCAGCTTGCGATGAAGACCGAGCAGGAGATGCTCAAGTACCGCAACTTTGGCAAGAAGTCGCTCAACGAAATCAAGGAAAAGCTCGCGGGGCTGGGCTTGACGCTGGGCATGACCTTCGAGGCGGATCTGCTGGAGGCCACAAAAGAAGAGGCGCCAGCCGTGTCCGCTGCCCACTAACTGCACTCTCAGATTGAGCGGAAAGCAGCACCCTGCGCCTGAACACCTCTTACCGATTACCAGTCACACCTTATGCGTCACCTTAAGCGAACTGCCAAGCTGGGCCGCACCGGCGAACACCGGAATGCGATGCTCGCCAACCTGGTTTGCAGCCTAATCAAGCACAAGCGCGTCACCACCAGCCTGGCCAAGGCCAAGGCCGCCCGTTCCGTGGCCGAGAAGATGGTCACGCTCGGCAAACGCGGCACGATCCACGATCGGCGCCTCGCCGCCGCCCGCTTGCACCAGGAAGACGCGGTGAAGGTCCTGTTCAATGAAATTGCCCCGGCGCAAAAAGACCGCCGCGGCGGCTACACGCGCATCGTCCGCCTCAGCCAGCGCCGCGGCGACGCGTCCCAGGAGGCCATCCTCGAATGGGTGAATCTGGGCATGGTCACCGAGGCTCCCGCGGCCGAAACTCCGGCGAAGGAAACCGAACCGACCGAATCCAAAGAGGCCAAGGCCGAGGCGACAAAGTAACTTCGGATTTCGGGCTTCCTTCCCTTCGGATTTCGGCTCTCTGGCTTCGGGTTTCTCCCCCCAGGCGCGTGTCCGCCGTAAACGTCGAACGACGGGCGCGCTTTGTAGTCGAATCTTCCCGCCCTCAATCCTCCGGCAACGGCTGGCCCTTGGTTTCCGGGGCCCAGATCAGGGCAATGATGCCGACGAGGTAGATCGAGGACATGACGACGGCGACAGTGCGGAAGGCCATCACCGTGCTGAGCCAGCCGAGCAGGAACGGAAACGGGGCCGCCAGGTAGCGGACGGTGTTGTAGCAAAAGCCGACCCCGGTCCCGCGCAGGCGGGTAGGGAAGATTTCCGGGAAGTAGATCGAGTAACCGGCAAAGCACGACAGCGTGGCGAAGCCCATCAGCGGCAGCATCCAGAGCACGTCCGTCGCCGTCTTCAGGGAATAGAACACATACGACACGGAGCACAAGCAAAGGACAAAGGCTCCGAGGAAGGCGGTGCGTCGGTTGAACCAGGAGGCCGCGAACGTGAACGCGAACATCCCCAGCAACGAACCCATGTCCTGGAAGAGGGTGCCGCGGCTCCGGGTCCTGTCTATCGTCTGCTGCAACTCGCGGATGGTGCCCGGGAAAAGCTGCTCCGTTAGTTGCCGGTTGAGTGAAACGACGTTCTGGCGCTCGCCAGTCTTCTGGACCAGTTGGATCAAGTTCCGGGTGCTTCTCTTCAGTTCCAGCCCCTGGAAGGCTTCCGGCTCATAGAGCCTATCCTGCTGGATGAGAAGGTTAAGGTCTTGCACGAGCGCCTGGACGGTGGCAGGCGGAACTTCCTTGACGTCCTGCCCGACCTTCTCGATTTGCTGAATGATCTCGGGCGACAGCCTGGCCTTGAGGCGGGCGATGGCCGGATTAGCCGGCGACTTCAAGGCAGCGCAGAGTTCAACCGGCTTCAGGATCTCCTCCGCTTGCAAAGGGCGATTCTTGAAGGCGGTGGTGATTAATTCCGGCGAGAAAAAAGCGATGCCCCACAAGCCGACCATGCCGGCGACGCCGAGGCAAATGCCTACGAAGGTGCTCCGGCGCCAGCGCGGATGGCGGAACAAGTCCGCAATCGCGCCCACGGATTTGCCGGCGCCGCCCGTCGCCGCCTCCGCCTTGGCCCTTATCCAAGCCTGGGGTTCCTTCAGCACCAGCAGCATCGGCGCCGCCAGCAGGGCCGGGAAAACACTGACGAATGATAAAACCTGCCAGCCGCTGTAATGGCCCCAGAAGTTTTCCAGGCCAGGCGTGATCCTCAGGCTAAGCCCGGAGGCCAGCATGTTCCCGCAGGCGGACAAAGCCTGCATCGAGCCCAGTGCCAGGGTGCGAAACCGCCGCGGCACGCTCTCGGCCACCAGCGTCGTTGCGGCGCCGAACATCCCCCCCACTCCAAGGCCGAAAAGCAGCCGGAACACCAGGAACTCGACCCCCGTGCTGGCAAAGCCGGACAGCCCGGAGAAGATCGTGTAGGCCAGGAGCGTGCTGACCATGGCCTTCACCCGCCCATAGCGGTCGCTCATCATGCCGAACAGAATACCGCCCGTCGCCCAACCGACCATCAGCAGGGTCGTCGCAAGCGTCCCCCAGACATACACCTCGTGGTCGGACGCCGTAGCTCCGAGCAGTTCCTTTAAGGCCGGCTCCCGCGAGAGGATGAAGATTCGCTGGCCCATGCAGTCAAATAGCCAGCCGCACGAGGCAAAGAAGACCACCAGCCAGTGATACAGGGTCACAACCTCTGCCGCAGCCTCCGATTGTGAAACAACGCCAGCCGCGGCTTGAGCCGGGACCTTGGGATCCGACGATGCCTGCATCGTGCTTCATACTCTGAAATGGCGGACGCCAATGTCAAGTTGCGGCTGCCCGATCGCGAGGTTACCGTTGCCTGTTCATGAACCCAGCCGATCGTACGAACACCCCGCACCGTTGCGCCTGGGCCAAAAGGGCCCGCGACATCCAATACCACGATCAGGAGTGGGGGGTGCCCCGCCATGACGATCGGGCCCTCTTCGAGTTCCTGATCCTCGAAGGCGCCCAAGCTGGCCTGAGTTGGTCCACCATTTTGGACAAGCGTCCCAACTACCGCCGTGCCTTCGACCACTTCGATGCCCGGAAGGTCGCGCGTTACAACGCCCGTAAAGTCAGGACGCTCCTTGCCGACCCCGGCATCGTGCGCAACCGGCTCAAGCTCGCCGCCGCCATCCAGAACGCGAAGGCTTTTCTCGCGGTGCAGAAGGAATTCGGCAGCTTTGACGCCTACATCTGGCGCTTCGTCGGTGGACAGCCCCGCCGGAATGCATGGCAAGCGTTAAAGCAAGTTCCTGCGCGAACGCCCGAATCTGACGCCATGAGCAAGGACTTGCTCCGGCGCGGATTCAAATTCGTTGGGCCTACGATATGCTACGCCTTTATGCAGGCAGTCGGGATGGTCAACGACCACCTGGTAACTTGCTTCCGGTATTCGGAAATTCCCTGTGCCTAGAGACGTAGGAAGATCTTCCGCTTATACAGGAAGTGGACCACCCAGAACGCCAGCAGCAGACCGACAATCGAGATGACCAGGTCCCCGAAGCCTTTGGCCACAGCGTTGTCGAAAAACATCTTCACATCGCCCCCGGCAAACCGCGCCGCGAGCCCGCGGAAATCGCTGAGAATGCTGCCCCCGACGTAGATGGTGATCGAGTTCATCCCCATCCACACAAACGGCTGGCACCACGCGCGCGCTTCCCACACATCCACCACGAGGTAGAAGACGCCAAGCAGGATGGCGCTGTAACCGCCCGCCACCAGCACGTACGACGAGGTCCAGATCTTCTTAACCACCGGGAACTGGGCGTTCCACAGCCAGCCCAGCGCCACCCCGGCCACGCCAAACGCAATCAGCCAAACCACCTTCTGCGCGCCCTGGAGCGATTGGTTTCTGAGCAGCAAACCGGCAAATACACCCAGCAGGCACGTCGCCACCGCCGGAATCGTGCTCAGATACCCTTCGGGGTCGAAGAACGTGTCGTACTTGCGCCCGGGCAAATACTCGAAATCAATGTGGTCCGCGAGGTTCAGCCCCTTGTCAAACTTGCCGCTAACCCGGTTCGTCGTCGCGTAGAACATCCTTTCCGCCGCCGCCCAGGCCGGGCTGTTCCTGACCGCTGACGGATTGCGTTCGTCTTCAAACAGCGCCGCAGTCTTCGCATCGCCCGCCTGCGTGGCGAGGTGCGCAAGGTTGTCCTTCGTCAACTGGATGTCGCGAATCGGCACAAAGGACAGCAACGCCCAGTAACCCGCCAGAATGCCCACGCAAATCGCGGCCAGCGCCCGCGGCTTGAAAAAGCAAAACAGCAGCCCCGCGAGGAAATACGCCAACGCAATCCGATTCAGCACCCCCATTAACCGGATGTCGGGCCACGCGTTGGTCAAGCCGCCCGAATAGAAAATGCCGAGCCCGAACAGCAAGATGCTTCTCCGGAAAACCCGCTTCAGCGCCTCCGCCCGCCCCGCGCGCTCGATGCTCTTCGTCAACGAAAACACCAGCGACACGCCCACGATGAAAACGAACAGCGGGAAAATCAGGTCATAGAAGTGGAAACCGGCCCACTCCGCGTGTTCGAGCTCGTCGGCCAGAAACCTCGTGCCCCGCGTACGGCCCATCCGGTTGAGCGCATACACCAGCGAATCCGCGCCGATGATCCAGAACATGTCGAACCCGCGCAACGCGTCCACGGACATCAGCCGCTGGCTGGGTCCAGTGCTTTCCCTGGCTCTTGTTTCAGTAGGTGTTGGCATAAACAACTGAGTTCCCGACACGTTTAGGCCAAACTGCCGCGTGGCTCAAGACTGAAACCAATCCCGCTGAACCAAGCCCAGTGCCCCCACACCCTCGGGACATTCCCTGCCCCAGCGGCGCTGCCCCAGCGGCTGTCCTCTGCCGCTTTGGCTCGCAAGAGTATAGGCAATTCTGAGACACCACACTAGCGACGCGCTCCGGTAGCGCTCCCATCTGGACGTGCATCCCCTCCTTGAGCCACTCGCTTCAACGGGGCCGCGCTCAATTGAGCGCGGAAGGCGCGAATGCACCGCCGCCCCGATCCCGGTCGGCGTGCTTCAACGGGGCCGCGCTCGATTGAGCGCGGAAGGGGGGCCAAGGGCTTGCGCGGTGGTCTGCGCTGCGAGGTGCTTCAACGGGGCCGCGCTCAATTGAGCGCGGAAGGGTCCGTGCCAAAATCCACGTAGTTTCCCGACCCGTCGCTTCAACGGGGCCGCGCTCAATTGAGCGCGGAAGGTTCGGTTCGGGTGGAAGACGAAACCAGCGGAGTAGAGCTTCAACGGGGCCGCGCTCAATTGAGCGCGGAAGGTCGCTGAGCGGGATCGCGTGATCCTCATCTATCCCGATGCTTCAACGGGGCCGCGCTCAATTGAGCGCGGAAGGCCCTACACGCAGGGAAAGGCGGCAGCGCAGAGCAGGCTTCAACGGGGCCGCGCTCAATTGAGCGCGGAAGGCTAGGCTCACCGAACTGCGTCACACCGCTACCTTCGCTTCAACGGGGCCGCGCTCAATTGAGCGCGGAAGGGCCGTCCGTTTCCGCTTTACGCATTACCTCGGCGGGGCTTCAACGGGGCCGCGCTCAATTGAGCGCGGAAGGCACGGAAAACTTCCTCCCCATACTCCCAACAACGCTGCTTCAACGGGGCCGCGCTCAATTGAGCGCGGAAGGGACCGGGCAAACCAGAAGGCCGGGACCCCCTGCGTGGCTTCAACGGGGCCGCGCTCAATTGAGCGCGGAAGGGGGTGGCGTTTGGCGAAGTGGTTCTGCCTGCTCCTGGCTTCAACGGGGCCGCGCTCAATTGAGCGCGGAAGGTGCGTCCGCAATAGCCGGCGCAATTGTCCGCCGCGTGCTGCTTCAACGGGGCCGCGCTCAATTGAGCGCGGAAGGACAGGCCAGTTCGTTTACAGGAGCGCGGAAGGTTACTGGCTTCAACGGGGCCGCGCTCAATTGAGCGCGGAAGGGTCGGTGACGACCGCTGACGTTGCACAGCTTAAAGCATGCTTCAACGGGGCCGCGCTCAATTGAGCGCGGAAGGGCGTGGCGGCGGTTCTGCCTCCGCTGCCACCACGACCAGCTTCAACGGGGCCGCGCTCAATTGAGCGCGGAAGGAATGAGTAAGAAAACGACTGAAACGACAGTGAAGGCAGCTTCAACGGGGCCGCGCTCAATTGAGCGCGGAAGGACCTATCGCGCGCACCAACCGGACACAAATCCTGCCATGCTTCAACGGGGCCGCGCTCAATTGAGCGCGGAAGGTACTCTGTTGCCTGGGCAGAGTGGTCAGTGGAACACGCTTCAACGGGGCCGCGCTCAATTGAGCGCGGAAGGTACCAGCACGCCAGACTCGCCAGACTCGTCCGAGATGGCTTCAACGGGGCCGCGCTCAATTGAGCGCGGAAGGCCCGGCAGTAAACCCCGTCAAGGCGTTGCTCGTCCCGGCTTCAACGGGGCCGCGCTCAATTGAGCGCGGAAGGTCGGCAGGGCGTGCAAGAGCATTCCCCGAATCCGGCAAGCTTCAACGGGGCCGCGCTCAATTGAGCGCGGAAGGGGAAATGTTGGCAACAAGGACGTTCATGGCTCTTTTTGCTTCAACGGGGCCGCGCTCAATTGAGCGCGGAAGGGTTAGTACACGTTTTCCCGTAACCTATTGAGGTTTGGGCTTCAACGGGGCCGCGCTCAATTGAGCGCGGAAGGTCTAATGGTCTGGCTCTTGTATTCGCAGACGAAAACGCTTCAACGGGGCCGCGCTCAATTGAGCGCGGAAGGTCATGTAGAGACCAGACTCCTCATCCTCAATCGGGTAGCTTCAACGGGGCCGCGCTCAATTGAGCGCGGAAGGCAAGGTGACGACATAAGGCCGCGTAAGACAGCCTCGCTTCAACGGGGCCGCGCTCAATTGAGCGCGGAAGGGCCAGCGTGCTCAGGTAGAGCCGATTCCAGACCTGGCTTCAACGGGGCCGCGCTCAATTGAGCGCGGAAGGCGAGCTGAGCGAAGTCCTCCATGTCCTTATGTGTGGGGCTTCAACGGGGCCGCGCTCAATTGAGCGCGGAAGGCTCACATAAGCGTATGTGAGAATATGAGTGTATGAGGCTTCAACGGGGCCGCGCTCAATTGAGCGCGGAAGGATGGTGTGAAGCGTGAAAGGTTACACCATGAGCACGGCTTCAACGGGGCCGCGCTCAATTGAGCGCGGAAGGCGACCGGACCTGGGACGAAATACCGGGGCCAACACAGCTTCAACGGGGCCGCGCTCAATTGAGCGCGGAAGGTCATTCAGCCGGTCGCGCATGTAGGCGTGTTCGATGTGCTTCAACGGGGCCGCGCTCAATTGAGCGCGGAAGGCCCGCGCAAGGACGCCGGCGAATTCGCTCCCACAAAGCTTCAACGGGGCCGCGCTCAATTGAGCGCGGAAGGATGATGCCATTCGCTGACGAGAAGGGCACGAAAGCGCTTCAACGGGGCCGCGCTCAATTGAGCGCGGAAGGAGCGCCCTCATCCTGTCCGCAGCGGACGGGCTTGGCAAGAGCAAGATGCGAGCCCCCTGGCGTCAGCCATCCTCTCCAGCAGGTGCCGCGGGGCGATGTTAGCAGCAAGCCCTTGCCGGATAGCGGGTTGTGCCGCGCGAGCGCCTGGCGGCTTTTCCACGCCACCCAACCGCTCGCGTGAGTTAATATGTCAAGGAACCCTTCAGAAAGCATAGCACGGCGCCTCCATCTTGAGGTACGGCACGCCCAGCGCCGTGATGACGCGGTCGCCACGGCCCTCCGCCGGGCCGAGCACCACAAAGATCACCTGGTCTTCCGTGTGCTTGATGACTTCAGCCAACTCGGATTCGAGTTGGGCCTTCTCCCCCGGATTCAGGTCGCACTCGAAGACGGAGAACTGGAGGTGGTCGCCATAGTTCTTGCAGACCTTGAACACCCGGCGCAGGCGTTTGGCGTCAGCGATGTCGTAGCAAACCAAATAGGTGGTGCGCATGATCGGTTAAGTCCAAAGTCCAAAGTCCAATGTCCAAAGTCCAAAGTCTAAAGTCTAAGGTCTAAAGTCGAGGTCAGAAGTTAGCGGGTGGTGAGGGGAACGTATTCGGGGATTTCGCCCGTGAGCACTTTCGCCAGTAAGCGCGCCTGCAGTTCCAGCGCCCGGCGGTAGCTGACTTTGTAGTCGAAGACGGGGTGCGTGAGCAGGGCGCTCATGCGCTGCTCATAGGTTTGAAAGAACCGCTTGCGCCCGGCGGCGCTCAGGTTGACGGCCTGGCCGGCCTGGACGAAATCCCCTTCATTCACCATGCGGTTGTTGATGCACGAGAGCACTGAGGACTCGGCCACGAGCGGGCGGAACTCCTCCATCAGGTCCAGCGCCAGCGCGGGGCGGCCAAAGCGCGGCTGGTGATAAAAGCCCACATAAGGATCGAAGCCGACGGCCAGCGCGGCGAGCAGGCAATCCTTGGCCAGGAGGCTGTAGGCGAGGGAAAGCAACGCGTTGACCGGGTCGGTAGGCGGGCGGCGGTTGCGACCGTGGAAGTTGAAGTCGAAGCGGAAGCCTGGCGCAGTCGGGACTTCCAGCCCGGGCAGTTGGTCATCCGAATTGTCCGCCGGCTTGAGCATCCCGCCGAAGTGCTCGAAGTAGGCCGCCGCCGCGCTGCCTTCCACGCCGAGCAGCGATTCGAGGGACTCGGCCCGCTCGGCGGCTTCGGCGCATTGCTTGAGCCTGAGCAGCGTGGCCGGCGGAGCTTCGACGTGGTTGCGCATGAGCAGGGTGCGGTGATTGCGGATTTTGCCCTGCACGAATTGCCGCGCCAGCCGCAGGCAGGTGGCGGGATCGCGGGCCAGGCGGAACTGCTCGATGCGCAGGAAGACGTTCTTCAACTCATGCCCGCGCGTGAGCCCGTAAAACCAGCCGCCCATCGAGAAGTAGGTCACCGGCACCTCGAGTTCGCAGAGCGTCTGGACGGCCTGCGTCGTGATCTGGATGTTCCCGAACAGGGCGACGTGTGACACGTCGTTGATGCGCACCTCATCTACCACCGAGTTCTCCTGCTTCACTTGCAGCACTTCGTCCTTGCGCCCCACGCGCAGACCCTGCGTCGTGAGGTAGAGCGCCCGCTCATCGTCGCGCGCCGCGATGAGACGGCGGACGCCATCCGGTTGAGGGTTGAGGGTTGAAGGTTGAGCGGCAGGGGCCGTCAGCAACCGCGTTTCGTCGGGCAGGCAAATGCTGACCAGCGAGCAGCGCGGGCACTTGGGCGAAGCGACCAGCGGCGGGGGAATCGGAGCGGCGGCGGCCTGTCGGGCCGCAACGATGCGTTCCTCGACCCACGCCGCCAGCTCGGGCGTGATCGCTAGCCGCACCCTCTGTTTGGTCTCGCGGTAATAGACGACGGCCTCATTGCAAGTGTAACCGTTGTCCCGCAGGATGAGCGCCTGCACGCCAAGCTGCATCCGGTCCGCGTCCCAAAGCTCGTTGCCGGCCTCGCCGGCCTTCGGCGCGCCCGCCTTGTAGTCCACCGGGCAAACCTCCAGGGAACGTGATGCGTGAAACGTGATGCGTGATGCGTGATGCGTGATTGAATCGGCGGCATTCGGTGTCTCACCGTCCAGGGCGGGAGGCGAATCGGCGGGCGGGTCAGCCTCGCCTGATGGGCTGCCAAGCCGCACTTCGATCAAGTCCATCTTAGCCGTGACCCCCAGTCGGTCCGAACCCATCTGCACCGAGCGCGAATGGATGACTTCTTCGGCTGAGGGTTGAGAGTTGGGGGTTGAGGCCGAGCCGACCGCCGCGATGCCGTCCTCTGTCTTCTGTCCTCCGTCCTCTGCCTTCTTCCTTCTCCCTTCTGCCTTTCCCGCGCCGGCTGCCGGCAGGTCGCCCTTGCCGGAATCCACGCGCCGATGCAGCGCCTTGCCACGCAGCGTGTCCGCGCTCTGCACGAAGACGCTCTCGACATACTCATAGTAAAACAGCCGCGGGCAATAGACGAACTCATTGAGCATCCGCGCGGGAAGGATTTGAGCCCGGAGTTCGGAAGGCTGAGCGCCGAGCGAGACGGCTGCTTCGACTTGCGGCGGTTGGCTCGCCGGCTCTGGACTTTGGACCTTGGACCTTGGACTTGGGACTTCGCCCGAAGGAGGCACTTCCCGCCGCAGTATTTCCAATGCCTTCTGAAAAACCGGGTCAGCGGTGTCTGGCGCTGTCCCAGCCCCAGCAGGGGCGGTGACCCGCCGACCGGAGCGCCGGCTTGCAGCCGGCTTTCGACGACTCGTTGACAAGGTCTGGCCGCGCATTGTCTCGGCCTGCCCTAAGCCGGCTGCAAGCCGGCGCTCCGGCCCTTCTGGAACCGGCGGCCCCGATCCGATGGGCAAATCGAGTTCTCCGTTCTTGGCGGCTGACGTTTCCCGCGCGTTCGGCGGCGCCTGGGGCGGAGACGGATCGGTTTCCATAGCGGCGGTTAAATGAGCAGCTTCCATACCAGCCATCCTGCTTCTCAGGCTCCTGGACCGGCTGCCTGCCACGGGGGAATACCCTTGCCGCGGCGCCGGTGCGCCACGGCTTCGACCGTTCGGTTCAAGCGGGCCGCGATGGCTCGATCCGGTCCTGTTCCCAGGAGGGCTTCTTCGTCCGGCCGCCATTCGGGCGCGGTTCGCCGCACGCTGAAGATGCGCCGCCTCGTGCGCGCCCGGCGGACGCTTGCCAGTGAATGTCCAGTGCGTCGCGCGACTTCCTCGTCCGGCAAGCTCCCCAGCAGCGCCAGCTCGGCGGGTTTCCAGGTTTCGTAATGGGGATTGCGGAAGGGGATGCCCGATTCGAGGCGCTTGCAACGCACGTTCTCGAGGGAGCGATTCACCAACGACGCCACCTCGCGGTCGGGCCGCGTGCCCAGCAACGCAATTTCCGCCTTCGTCCAGTGCCGGTGGTGGGGATTGTTGCTCGGCAACCCGAGCAATTGGCGCCGGCGGCGCACCCGCGCCACCTGATAGCCCAGCTTGCGGGCCACCTCCGCGTCAGTGAGCTGGCCCAGCAACGCGTCTTCCTCCGGCGTCCAGGTGCAGTAGCGAGCGCGGGATGCGCCCCCGGGCCTTGTGGCGGGTTGGCCGCCGCGGGCTCCCCTGGCAACCAGCTTGATGACTTTGAACCTGGCATCCGGTCTAGGCCGGCCCAGTTGACTGCGGCGCCCGGCCACCGCCTCTATGGTGCGGCCAAATGCTTGTGCCAGCTCCTCATCGGGTTTCGAGCCGAGCAAGGCCTCCTCATCCTGCGTCCAGGGACGCGCCTTGGCCTTTGGTGGAATCCCCAGCTTCTTGCGGCGCCAGCTCACGTTGCTCACGCTCCGCCCCAGCAGCAACGCAATCTGCCGGTCCGTGCGCGTGCCCAACACCCGGTCGTCTGCCGGACGCCAATCCGTTTTCACGCGGATGCGCTTCTTCCCCCGGCGCGCTCGGACGGCGCCGATCGAACGGCCAAACCTCCGCGCCAGCACACGGTCCGCCTTGGTGCCCAGCAAACGATCCTCTTCCAGCGTCCACTCCGGGGCCTGCCGCCGGACTCTCCCGCGGGCCAACTGGCGCCGCCGCGTGTGGATCCGCCGGTAACTCCAGCCGAGGATGGCGCGGATTTCCCTGTCGGACTTGTTGGCGAACAGACGCGCGTAATGATCGCGCGGCTCCCGCTCCCTCCGGAACGCCTGCGGCGCGTGCCCGACTGCCGGCTTGCCCAGAAACGTGCGCCGGTCCCGCACCCCGCCGACTGTGCGATTGAGCTTCTCCGCCACTCCCCGGTCGGTCATCTTGCCGAGCAGTGCATCCTCCTCCTTCGTCCACGGAAACTGGTGCGTCGAACGCCGCCTGGACGGAGGGGTAGACGGCGGGCTGACTCTGGTTGGAGAAGTCACTAGCCCGGCCCTTCCACTCCTGAAGCAGAGGCGCGATGAAATGATGGAACCCCCAGCTTATGCCGGCGGACGCTCACGGCCAGCTTGGTGCGCCCGAGCAACTCGCCCGCTGCTTCATCGGGCAGGGTCCCGAGGATGGCGTCTTCCTGCCAGGTCCAGCGGTGGGCTGGGCAGGCGGGCGCTTTTCCCAACTTGGCCGAACTGGGCCACCACTCGGCCATGGAGCCGGGCTTCTGGAACAGCCAATGATGCCCGTCATTCAAAACGCGCAAGGAACAGCCGTGCCCCTCGGCCCAAACGCGCGCTTGTTCTCCCAGGCGCGAGGTCCGCTCCGATCTGGCGGCAGTATCGAACTGCGCCCTCGTCATTTGGCAGCTTGGCGCCGCGCCAACTCCTCCCGGAATAACCGGTAATGGCGACGCAAACGGAGACGATACGGCTCGCCCAGGACAACGCGCCTGAACAGGTCCAGGAAGTCTTGCGCGAACTCGGATTGTTCGTTGAGCGGGTCCAACTCCCCTTGCACCGTTCCTTTGGCCTCATCTGGCGCCCACGGCATCCGCTTCCGGTAGAAGGACTCCTTCTCCCACCCGTAGCCGATGCTGGCGAAGACCCTGCCGGGTTGGCCCTTGGCGATCACCTGCAAAAAGACACGCCGGCAATCGCAGTCGAGGTCGTCACAGTAGAATTCGAGATAAACGTATTCATCGGCGAGCAATGCCGACCCGGACTTGGCGTCCGGTGCCGGGCCCAGATGCACGCAGCGCACCTCCTGCTGGGCCAACTCCGGAAACACGGAATGAAAGGCTATCATGGCCAACCACCTTAACCCCGGAACAGCCTGTCATGCCAGATATTCTTCCCGCAGGGCCATGACCCCGGGATACGGATTTGGACCTCCGCCAACGATTTGCAGCAATCCAGCCGCAGAGAACCGCCGACTCCGCAACCCCCTGGCTGCCAATGGGATGCGCCCAAACACCTATGCGGCTGCTGCCAGATAATCATGACCAGCGCGCCACGGCCTTGTTGAAGCTATCTGTGTCCATCTGTGTTCATCTGTGGTTCCCGGCTGCATGGATACAGATCAGCGGTGGCCACGAGCCGGAGTCGTCTTCTTGAGCTTCAACCGAAACGCGCACTCCCCGAAGTTGTCGTATTGCTCGACCGTGATTACCAACGGTCGGCCATGTACCACCCAGGTCATTGTGCCTTTTGTCTTGGTGTCCAGACCGGCCCGGTCGCCGATCAGTTGCATCAGGTCGCCGGCGAGCTTGGAGTCTTTCAGTATCCGGCCCGCGCCGGTGTCGCCTAGCATGAAGCAGACTTCGAGGCCCTCGGGAACGTATTCGAGGACGAGCGCATTCGCGCCGGGCCTAACCTCGGCCTCGTTCCCACTGGGGAATACCCTTGCGGCGGCGGCGAAGTGCAACCGCTGAGACTGTTCGCTTCAACCGGGCTGCAATCGCGTCATCCGGACCTGTCCCCAGGAGGGCCTCCTCCGCTGGCTTCCATTTACCCGTCGCCAGGCGTATGCCCAGCTTATGCCGCCGGAGGGCGACTGCCTCGCGGGTGCGCCCAATCAACCCGCCAACCGCTCGATCGGGCCGTGCTCCGAGCAGCGCCTCTTCCTCCTTGGTCCAGCGGTGAGCAGGGCAGGCAGGCGCTATTCCCAGCTTGGCCCGCCGCCATTTGACCGGGTTAAGCCCGACTCCCAGACGCTGGGCCACCTCACGGTCGAGCATCGTGCCCAGTAGCGCGTCCTCCGCGGGTGTCCAATGGTGCTGCGCCCGGCTCAGGACGGGGATGCGCAATTTACGCCGGCGGGTTTGGACGGCCAACACGGTCCGGCCCAGCTCCCGTGCCACCACGTCGTCGGGCGCCTTGCCCAATCGCCGATCCTCCGCCTGCTTCCAGCCTCGCGGGCCTGGCGCGAGCAGCCGGCGCAATTCTTTGCGACGCTTGCTCACTGCCTCCACCGTCCGGTGCGTGCGGCGCGCCACTTCCTCGTCGGAAAACCGCCCCAGCAAGGACTCCTGTTGCGCGGTCCACCGGCCAGCGCCCTGGCCCGCCGCGGGCCGGCCCAGCGCCAGGCGCTTCCACCGGACGACCCATTCGGGGCGGTTCGTGCGGCGCGCCACCGCCGTGTCAGGGTGCTTCCCCAGCAGTCCCAGTTCCGCTTTGGTCCAGGGCCTGGGCTTGGCTGGACGCGGCGCCACGGGCCGTCGTCCCAACCGGCGCCGCCAGCGCGCGACACGAGCCCGGCTCAACCCCAGGCGCCGGGCGGCCTCCCCATCAGGGAGCTTGCCCAGCAGCGCCTCCTCCCGCTTCGTCCAACGATGGCGGATCAGGCACACCGCCGGCCGACCCAGCTTGAGCCGGCGCGCTGTCACCGCCATCAGTGACCGCCCCAGTGCCCGGGCAACCTCGGTGTCGGGGGCGGTGCCCAGCAGCTTCAGCTCGGCTTGGGTCCATGCCGCGCTCCGGGCGAACAATGGCTTTAATCGCAGCAGTTTTCGCCGGCCTGCCACGCTGGGCACGCTGCGCCCGATGCGCCGCGCCAGCTCCGCATCCCGATAGCGGCCCAGCAGCTTCTCCTCCCTGGCCGTCCAGGGCCGCCGCTTGGGATTCGCTATTGGGCGCCCCAGGGCATGCCGCCGGATCGTCACGGCGTGCACGGTCCGGCCAGTGCGGCGCGCGACCTCGGCGTCGGGCAGTTTGCCCAGCAACGCCAGCTCCCGTTTCTTCCACTGCGGATGTTTCGGGGTGAAGGAGGGGATGCCCAGCGACCGGCGCTTGCCCCCCACGGCGGCGAGTGTGCGCTTGAGCCGCCGCGCCGCTTGCTTGTCCGGCATGGTCCCCAGCAGCTTCAATTGCGCGCGCGTCCACTCTCGCCCGGTTCCCCCGTCGCTGCTGCGCCGCCGCGGGCGTTGCGCGGGCGGGGCGGGCCGGTACCCGTGCCGCAGCAGCCGCCGCAACTCGGCCTCAGAATATCTCGGCAGCACTTTCATGGCTCGACTGCCAATGCACCCCGCGTGGCAAAGTGCTGCCCCAGCGCTGCCATGACGTCGGGCCAATGGGGCGCATGGATGCCGCTGCCGTAATCGCGGTTGACCGCCAGCCGGGCCGAACTGGGCCACCACTCCGCCATGAAGCCGGGCTTCTGGAACAGCCAATGATTCCCGTCATTCAACACGCGCAGCGAACAACCGTGCCCCTCGGCCCAAACGCGCGCTTGTTCTTCCAGGCTCGAGGTCCGCTCCATGCGCCGCTCGCGCCGCTGCTTCTTGTATTCCTCGGGCGAAAGGACCCGGCGGTCACGCCGGCGTGGTGGAGGCGAAGACTTCATACCGAGACACTTCGTACCCGTCCATTCGCAATCGCGCGGGATGACGAACAGATTCGGGCTGACCCTCGGTTCGGCCAATCAAACTCACGACCGAAGCTCATTGCTTCTCTTCTCCAACCGGCACAAACAGGCCCAGGCCGAAGTGGGTGGAGTGGCCTAAAGCAATCGGTCCATCCACGGGTGCCGAGAACAGAATGCGCACTCGGTATCCTCGCCTAAGGTCGTTTGTCGCACCGTCCCGAACTCTGCGAGGGCGGTGGATCTTCACCCAAATGCCCCGCCTCTCGAGTTCTTCATCGGCAAGGAATACTTGGGCGGTGGGCAAGCCAGCGTTGGCCAAATCCGCAACCACTTGTTGTGCCACGCCCAAGCCGGGCTTGGGCTTGCCGTTACGCGCGAACACATGCCGCGACGGGATGTAAGGAGTAGAGGATTCCCATTCGAGTGCTGGACCAAAGATGTCTTTGGGCAAGGGAGTTTCGGCTGGCAGCGGTACAGCCCGGAAGCGCCAGTCGTTGCTGCCGTAATCCCAAGACAGCGGCATTTCGGAGGCCGCGAGCAAAGCGTCCTGCTCTTGGGCGGTGAAAGGCTCGTGCCGGTAACAGACGAGCCGTGTCGGACGACCACCAGCATCGGGCAGCAAGAGGAACCAGGTGTGGCGATGTCCGGTCAGAGGCTTCTCGTCAGCACCTTTGCCTGTCATGAGCGCGAACCCAGCGCGCTGCGATGGCGATAGGTCACGGAAGCGAGTCTTGGGCTTCGCCGCCAGTTGGCGGGCTAATGCGTCCAGTGCTGCCCCCCGAAATCGCTCGGTAAGGCGAATCCAGGAGGCCATCGGCGGAAAAACGCGGCTGCCCAGGGCGAACTGCATCAAGGACACGGGAGAGCGTTGGGGCTTCGGTTGCTCGACTTTGACAACGGCGGGCACAGGCAGGGGTGCGAACCGCCACGTGGTGCCCGGTGGAATCCGCCGGAACCGCACGAGTTGATCGTCTGAGTGTGCAAGGAGCACGTTGATGTCGAGCGATTGGCCAGGAGTCGGGGCGAGCACAGGGCTTCCGGCTCCTGGCGCCGACAGCAGCGTGCAATTGGGAGCTGGCAAGGCGGCATCGTCAGGCAGCCGGCGGAGAAAGGAGAGGGATTCAGCGCGGCCAAAGTAGGTGACGCGGCGAAGCAAGTGGTCGAGCAGCTCAATCGCTGCTTTGTCTCGGCCCAGATCAAGCGTTGGCCACAGCCAGATGACGGGGGCCGAGTGGGGCACGCAAGCGAATGAATCTACGGCCAGTGTGGTCTGAGGCCGCTTTACCCACGGTTCCCCCTTCTTCTTATCCGACTTCGTTAGTTCGGTGGGCTGATATTGCTTCAGGCCACGAGACGCCCACGCGCTGGAGTGTGTGGCATTCGTCGGCAAATGGAAGGTAGGCAGCTCGCGCGCCAGCGCGCGCAGCAAACGGTCCCGCACTGCTGTTTCCAGGTCGCCGGTTTCGCGGGCATACTCAAACCACCGCGCGGCGAGCGTGCGCAGCAGTCGCCACGGCGAGGGCGGCCACTCGCCGTGAAGGTCCTCGAAGGGGCTTTGGTTCCATCGGGTGGCGTGGAATCGCCCGGTGAGGAAAACCTGTTCAATGGCGAGCGGCATGGTCAGTGCTATTGGCTGTCTTCTTCGCCTCCCGCACCAGCCTCCTCCTCGGGTTCGGCGGGCGCGGCAGAACTATCATCGGGCACCTTCTCCGGGTTGAACAGTTCGGTCGCGGGGTAATACACGTTGGTCACGGGATTCGGCCCGAACTGGCAAGCTTCAATGGCACTAGGCATGTCCGGCTTCAAGGCGGCTTCGTCCAAGGCACAACCCGTGTCAGTTGTGCAGGCGCGACCTGTGCAGCGCAGATGGCAGCCAGAACGGAATCGGAAAGGCGCATCAAGCAACCGGTGAATTTTCCACAACGCGAGTGCGAGCAAGAGGCTCTTTTGCGCCTTATTGAGTCCCTGCTCGCCGTGGCCGTATGAGCGCAACAGCCCCAAATCGATCAGGAAGGTCGCTTGGATGCGCTCTGCGGTTTCCTCGTCCTTGGCAAAAATGGGTTGGCCGGAATTGGTCTTGCCAAGGCGGTCGAACTTGACGCCAGCGCTGCCCACTCGCGCCGCGCCAAAGGCTTCAAGATGGGCCGTCAGCAGCCGGCTGATCTTGATCTGTTCCTTGGCGAAGAGAATCCCGTGGACAAGCGAGTTGGGGTCGTAACGGAAGATGGTGGTGTAGATCGTCCACCAGTCGTCTGGTCGGACAAAATAGGTTTTGTCTTTCTTGATTTCGACAATGCCGAATCCAGTTCTCAAGGCGGCGCGGAAGTTCTGGTCTCCCAGTTGCCCGTCGAGGAAGTAGTCGGAGGCCAAGCGATGTCCCTCCGTCAGTGTGGTCACCACAGTGCGGTCACGCTCGTCCTCCGAGCCAGGCACCACAGTACCATTCTCAACTCGTGGGGTGCGGTCAGTGACACACCGCACGTAGGGCAGGCCCCTGAGATCCTGATGCAGGACGCCAGTCGCAGGGTTGGAGAAACAGAGTGTCTCCAGATGGTTGGCCATGCTGGCGGCGCTATCTACGATGCAGACCTTCTCGGGGGGCACAACATTCCCCTTCTTGTCGACGCGCGGTGCGTCGTAGATGACATGGCCCATTTCTGGGAAGCCAGCGGGCTGGAATCGGTCAGTGTCCCCGATCGGCTCAAATTGCGCCTTGACGATCAGGCACGTTGGGCCGTCGGCGGCCAGTAGTTGTTCAATATTTAGGTTCTGCATCATATTCTCGGTGCTCATGTTTGTCGTAGTGTTGAGTTCTTTTTGGAAGGTTCGAGCCAGCGCTCCACCAGCCGGCCAAGTGAAAGAGGAGTCACAGGCAGTGCCAAAGCCACCGCCATCGCGCGCGCGTCAAAGCTGTCTGGCGCTGCCGGTAGAGCTGGAGATAGCGATTCGGCGTGGTAGCCCGCTGCGGCAAGGGAGATGGCCTCCGCCACAGCCCCATGCCGCAAAAGATTGAATAGCTCCCGCGCGAAAGCGGGTTTCGCCTCGCGACCAGGGCGGAAGAACCCGCGTCCACGCAAGGCGGCACCTGCTGGGCTAAAGAACGGTTTGAAGAATGCCCAGAGGAGAAGCTCTGGTCCGGGCGGGTGCGCTGCTGGGGCGTGAGGCATAACGCTGGCATGCCGAGACCAATCCAGTAGACCCAAAGCCGGGAGCCAGCGGCCGGTTTCCTCCGAGAGCTTGGCCGCGTCAGTCAGCCAATTGGCCACATCGCTCATGGCAATGGTTTGCCTGGAGCCGAAGGCTTCCAACTTGCCGGTCCGAGCGTCGGTGAGACGGCGCTGTACCAAATCTAGCAAAGCCGCTAGCGGCTCGCCCTCATGCCAAACGACCCGCCGTGGACGGCCGACGCGCACGAATTGGCGTCTGCCACGCTGCCCCTCGATTCCGAAAATGTTCACTGCGGTTGGAGTTTCATTCTGACCACCCAGCGCGGCAAGTCCAACAGCAATACGCAAAGCTGGAGGCAGTCCATCCGGGAAAAGGCGAGCAAGCCAGTCCACCGAGAGCGGCGGCAAGGCCCTGCAGGCTTTCCGAAGCTCAAGGTTGCGGTCAATACTTGCTTGCGTCTGCGCGAGGCGGAGCAAGAGCGCCCGCCATGCGTCGGGGTTCTCAGGCTCGTGCCCGACACTAAGAATTAGGCGCTCCAACGGTCCTCGCAGGCCACGGAACTTCAACTTGGATTCTCGACTCGCTGGCTCGTATGGCAATGCGTCAAACCATCGTTGGCCGAGAAACTCCATGAGCAACTCCGCCGGCTGAATTTGGCAGGCTAACGGTCTGCCACCCACCGGAAATACGCCGCGCGGCAGGGCTTCATAAACTTGAGCGCTCGTTGTCTGCCTCAGTTCGAACCTGGCGAATTGGGTAACGCCAGCATCGGCTCCCGCGGCAAGTGCGGCGGCGGCAAACTCGTGCGGCGCAGTCGCCGCACGTCCGCCCAGGCGAGCCAACCCACGCTGAAATAACGCACGGACCTCAGCAAGCAACATCGGCTGCTCCCACATGGGCGCCCAGAACTCGCCCTTCAACTTCTGCCCAACTTCCTCGTTCCCCGCAGGCGACAATGCCTGCGAGACGAATGGAAAGACCGCGTAGGGTCTGGCTCTTGCCCCCAAGCGTCGCCCGCTGCCGCCTCGTATTAACAGCGCGCCTTCCATGGCGAGCAGAAATGACCACGGTGAAAGCGAGCCTTCTCGATACCACTCCAGGCCGCTGTTGAAAGTCTTGTTATCTTGGACAAACCAGGTTCCGGCGTTTCTGAATGGTGGCACCTCGGTACTCTCCTCGCCAAACAGAGAACTGCGCAGCCAAGCAATGCTCGCTTCGTCGCTGCGCAGCAAATGGGCCTCCTTCCAAGCGCTAGCTAGATCGCGCTTTCCCACATTGCCCCCCGTTCCAAACAGGGGATTAAACTGGTTACGACCCACACCGACGAGGGTTGCATCCGCAGCGCGCTGAGCAGGAATTGCTGCCGAAGATCTCAGCTCTGCGACATGCCGCCCAGTCTTCGCCTTTGTATCTACCTTCTGGCCAGCGGCCCACCAGCGCTCGTAAGGGGTCGGTTTCCACTCCCTAAGGAGGAAGTCAATCGCAACCTCTTGCGTGAAGCCTGCAACAAGATGAAAAACACCTTCGCGCCAGACGGCGAGCGTTGTCGGCCAGTGGGCGCTCACTGCCCGGAGCAGTCCCAAGCCCATCAGATAGTGACCCAGCGAGTCCGTGTGGATGCCGAGAAACGGGATGATGCGAAGTGGCGGACTCATGCGTGAGGCGGGTTAAAGTCTCCGCGCGAGGCGCGGGCGTCCGCGGCACGGAAGATGGCTTCAAGATAGCTGAGCTGGAACGGACCTAAGTTACGTGGCTCTGACAAAGGAACGGCGTTGTAGGTGATGGAATCGTCACACCAGGGTGGCCCCAGCAATTCATCCACCAACGCCGGCCAGGATGGCCCAATGGGGGTGTATTCCATCGTCCGCCAGTCAAGCGTCCCGCGGCCAGCAATAATCCGCCGGGTCACGTCCACGGCAATGGTTGGCAATCCCGGCATTGCAAGCGGCTCGTCTTCCTGCCTCCACCCCAAGACATCGCTGCCGTCGCCTCCACTGCGGAGCAGTGTCCTGACCTTCCCGTGGTGCGACGCGACGAGGAACAGCACCAGCGCTGTAACACGAGCGTCGTTATCATCTCGCGCAGCCCAAGCAGCCAAGAGACTCAACGCCTCATGCCGTGCTCTGGGCCGAAAGCTCTGCCCGGACGGGAACTTGGCCCAGACCTCTTTGGGCAAGGGAGCCGACGCGAGGTTGGGTATAGCTCTCTGCCAGCGCGGGTGTGCTTTACCGAGGTCGTGCCATCGCGCGGATGTTATCAACGCCTCGCGCCAGCCACTCAGCCCCAATTGGCCCGCCAGGAACTCTGAGGCGGCCTGAACGGCAGATGTGTGCTCCGGTAGTGTTTGCCACGAAGCCTCGCTGTCTGGCTCCCCGAACAGCTTCTGCGGCGATCGCTTTCCCAGAACACACGGGGTTGGCTTGTCAGCGGCGTTCCCCGTCCAGCCTTGCTGGTCGGAATAGCCGCCAGCGGAGACAGGCAGAAGCAGCTTCATCCCCGGCACGATGTCCGCATTGCCGAGGGTCTGCCATTTCTCGGCGTCCTCATCCCACAGAAAGGCCCGCTGCCGTTGTTCCTTCAAGTAGAGCTTCAGGATGTGGGAAGGGACGGACACCAATTCCCGATGGTCTGATTCAGCTTCCGTCTCCGGCGGCGTTCGGAGGAAATCACGGTAGTAGAGGGCCACGTCGGCATCGGCGTCTTCAGAACGAACGAACGGCGCGACGTTGGTGAAACCGCCAGCGAGGTCCGGTTCAGTCGAGAAGAGGCCGTGCAAATCGTCAGGGCGGATTACCACAGAGTTCTTCCACCGCAAAGCTTCCCGTGCGGGTGCGTCCGCCATAATCGCATCCAGTGCGTCGCGGTAGGATTCGGAGCGTTTGAGACGGATTTCCAATTCGCGAAGCAGTTGTTCGGCTGTCTTTACGTCGGCTTTCTCGTACGGACCGACACGCCCGGCGTTGGGCGAGTCTTTCGCCTTGTTCTCGTTGAGTTGCTTGGGGTCCCAAAAAAATGCCTTAGCAGAGTCGCTTTGCTTGCCATCGCGGTTCAGACGCCCGAGTCGTTGGACCACGGCGGCCCAAGGCGCGATCTCCGACCACAAGCGGGCTGCCGAGATGTCCACGCCAGCTTCGAGCACCTGAGTCGTGACCACAATAAGTCCCGGGTCATCGGTCCGGAGTTTGCCCCCCGCTTGCCCCTCGCAGAACTGCTGCATTTTCTCCAATACCGCTTTCCGATCGCATGGCCGAAAGCGGCTATGCACCAGTAGCACATGGGGAGTCTGGGGGGCTTTGGCTTTGCGCTTGCCTTTCGCTGGCTGTTTGGAGATGGCCTCCAAAGCCGAGTGCCAGTCGCGCGCGGCGTCCACAGTGTTTAGAAACACCAGTGTCAGTGAGCCAGGCTGGTGATGATCCAAGATGCCGCTGCCATCTTTTGGAGCGAGTACTTTGGGCGGCTTGGTGAGGACAATCACCTGTTTGCTGGCCTGCAGGCGGACGCGAGCGCGAGGATCATCGCGAACCAAGTTCGGCGCATCGGCTGGGGGGAACTTGACAGGGGCCGGAACCCTAAGCGAAGTTCTGTCTGTGGTCGTGAACGCTCCCTGGGGTGCAGTGGCAGTCATCCACCATGTGACGCAGGGTTCCGCAGTCCCCCACAACTGCCTGCGAAAGCCATCAAGCTGCACGCTCGTCGCCACCCCGTTGCCCATTAACTGCGTCTCATCCAGCACCCACAAGGCATCGTTGTTCAGCAGCCCGAAGTGCATGGGCCAGCGGTACCGGCTCATACCGTAGCCGCGATTAAGCGCGCGGGAAAGCAGCATGTCCTGCGTGCCGATGAGGATGCAGGGGCGTTCAGGGTAGAGGTCCCACTCGCGCTTGGCCGGCTCAATCTCCTCGCCGCCCATGAGGATGACGGGCGAATGAAGCGCGAGCCAACGGAGCTCTGATCCATCTCGGGGCTTCGTATGTCGCCGGGCGAGACGCAACAGCCACTTCCGAACTTCGGTTTCCGTCTGCTCGACCAGCGTTCGCATGGGCAGGCAATAGACGAGGCGGCGAGGCCATATTTGGTTGATAGTTGACCCGCCGTCACTTCGTTTTGGCGCGGTAAGGGGTTGAGAGTTGAGGAAGCGGTTCCAGAGCCAGGCGAGGACGACGGCAGCGGTTTTGCCGAGGCCGGTCGGGACATTGATGAGTTGCGACTCGCAAGCGCGGCCCGCGTCGCCGCCCGCAAGCCGCCGCTGGTGTTCGTAGGGGGTGGGCCCCGTTGCCGCCTTGAAGAACTCTTCAAACGTCATCATCTGCCTCCGGCGTTACCTCTTGCAAGTCCTTCGAGATTGGTGGACGTGGTTGTTTGGTGTCGCTCACAAGTTTAATGTTTAGATTCTCATGTTAATTGCGTGCTACTCGTTCTGGAGCAATTTAGCCCGCAAAACAACTCTGTCAATGTTGAGCTACGCTGTTTGGGCAACAGGCTCGGGCTTGACTGGTACCGCAAGGCAGTGTAAATGATTCTCATGTTAAAGACCACACGCCCCAAATCGGCCCCCCACTCCCGGCTTAGCATTGCTGTTGATTGTTGGAACGATTCGATTGCGAAGCACCTGCGCCAAGTGATAAAGGACGCCGTGCGCCAGCGATACGACATCGGTGTGAGAATCGTAGTGGCCCCTCCAAGCAGCAGCCGGTTTTCGATGAGCGAATAAACCCGCCTTCCGCACTCGATCACAAAAGAAGAACCACCATGGTAACACAGGAAAAAGACTGCGGCCCCGTTGAAGCAGCTAAGCTGTCTGTGCCACAGGCACACCTCGAACAGACTCCGCGCCTGAACGGGCGCGGCCCCCTTACGAACCAGGAAATCAGAATGGAACTGCGGACTCCCGCAGTTCAAGCTTGCCCGCAGAGGGCCAGAGCGACGCGCTTCGCATCCTTGGAAATGCCGTCCGGCAGGCTCACCCGCCAGCGGCGCTCGATCTGGTCCACTTGGAGCACGATAGTGGCTTCGCCCGGCGGATGGTCCAGGCCGCCTTCGATGAAAAGAAAGTCGGGGCCCATCTGGGTGATGCTGACGGAGGAATTGTTGATTATCAGGCGCATCTCCACCTGGGCGGAATATGGGCCGTGATTCTGGTCTGCTGTCATGAACGAAAGCCTGAAACCTAACGCTGGCCTTTATGCTTCCCGGCGGGGACTCGAGCCCGCCGAGATATTGGGCTCTGGAATGGACGGTATCGTATTGGTGGCCAAACACAAGCGCAGACCGGCAGATGTTGCCCTCAAAGCGCTTTGCTGGGATGAAGCCTACCTCCGCGAAAAGCTGGTGTATGAGCGGCTGAGAAGGCTGGAAGTCAGCGAGGTCCTCGGCTTCAATGTGCCGCAGCTGATCGGCTTTGACGATGCTCTGCGCGTGATCGAAATGACAATTGTCAAACCCCCATTCGTTCTGGATTTCGCCCGGGCTTACCTCGACGCGCGACCGGAGTTTTCCAATGAGATCTGGGCGGACTGGGAAGCGGACAAGCGTGAGAAGTTTGAGGACCGCTGGCCCGAAGTCCGGCGGATTCTGGATGCGTTCGAGGAACTCGGCGTGTACTTGCTGGACGTTTCTCCGAGCAACATCACGTTCGGGAGATGAGGGGACACGAGCGTGTTCCTCGACGCCGATTCGAACCACCCCGTGGCGTTCAACGCATTGCAGCGAATGGCAGCTCCCAAGGCTGCGCTGGTACTCCCGGTTGGCCGCGTTAGCCAAGGAGCCTATCGCCTGGCGGAACCGGCGGTTCGTCTCGCCGATCACCGTGCAACTGAAGGATTGCAGCCAGGGCCGTTTCATATCTTGTGCTTGCGCTTGGATGCCGCTTTCAGGTTGCGGGTTGCCTCCCCCCTGCCGCTCGGGAAATGCTCTTTGCCGGTTTGCTTGTCCAGGGGTTCGGGGTGGAATTGGTCCTGGATGCTCAGGCCATCGGCCACCAAGTCGGCAACCAATCTCTCCTCCGCTGGGCTGAGCATTGGTGGCGTTCCCGGTCCACGTGGTGGTTCGTCTGATCTCATAAGGTCCCTGCGGGCAGCGCTCGCATGGGCCGGCAATAGGCGAGGCGGCGAGGCCACTGCAACGGGTTGATGGTTGATGGTTGAGAGTTGAGGGCTGGGGCGAGGCGGTTCCCGAGCCAGGCGAGGACGACAGCGGCGGTCTTGCCGAGGCCGGTGGGGACATTGACGAGTTTCGACTCGCAGGGCCGGCTCCCGTCGCCCGCCAGTCGCCGCTGGTAGTCGTAGGGCGCGTGGCCCGTCGCCGTCTCGAAGAATTGCTCGAACGTCATCCTCTGCCTCCGGCCTGTTCACAGGGGGCAGACTCCAGAAACGACCCGGCCCTCTGCGCCGCTGCGAGCGGGAGCAAGTCTCCGCCCAAGCGTGCCGGGCTTATGCACGAAACGCGGGTCCATGGCAAGCAATTTCCGAGAACGCCCGGCGCGCGGGGAGGGCGAGGGGCAAAGGCGCAGCCGACCTATATGGAGTGCGGCGGCAAGCGAAGCGCGACGCCGCTCTGGGGGGAAGCGACCCAAGCGATTGAATCCAGCCACAGCCGTTAGCTGGGAAAGCGGCGTCGCGCTTCGCTTGCCGCCGCAGTCCAAAGGGACCTCACCACGGGGCCTGGGCGGGCGGGGCGGCAACTCGACCCGTCTTGAGTCTTTGGAAAGAACGGTATCGTATTGGCGGCCAGCGCAAGGCCCAAGCTGGAAACGTAGCGGTAAGGGCGCTTCGCTGGCCCGAGGCGTATGAGTGAGAAAGGAGGGTTTATGAGCATCCCATTTTTTGAGGGCTTGGCTTGCCCTTCAATCCGTTGCCCTTGAGGCGCTTTCATTAGGGCCGCTTCAGCGGGGGGACTCCAAGCCACCCTGAGGCCACCCTCATCCAGGGAATGCAGAAGGTAGAATGCTGAATGATGAATGCCACGAGTTACCCTCAGGCTACCCTGAGGCTACCTTGAGGCTATCTGGTAGCCAACCGCTAGGCACCCTGAAGCCAACCAGAGGCTACCCTGAGGCTACCCTGAGGCTACCCTGAGGCTACCCCCAAGCCACCCTCAGGCTACCCTGCGGCTAGCCAGGCTGGCACCGCGGTCCGGCCGCAGACGCCTCGGCGACGCGTCCCTACCAACCATTCGCGAATGCGCCCGGCGGGCCCCATTGCGGCTGGTTTTCTTCCGGGCAGGTAGGGCGCACCCGGCGCCACCACCGGAGCGGGGACATTCCTGTCCGCAGCAAGCTCCGAGAGGCAACGCGCTCCGGCGAGTCCCCAAGCTATGTTACTGATCGAACGTTGCCGCGGACAGGAATGTCCGCGCTCCGACCTTGGTGGCAGTGCCGAGGCACCCCCCTCAGGGCAAGAGCGACACGCGTTGAGGCCTTGGAAATGCCGTCCGGCAGATTTACCTGCCAGCGGCGCTCGGTGTCGTCCACTTGGAGCACGATTGTGGCTGGGCCCGGCGGATGGTCGAGGCTGCCCTCGATGAAAAGAAAGTCGGGGCCCATCTGGGTGATGCTGATGGACGAACCATTGATGATCAGGCGCATCTCCACCTGGGCGGAATGCGCGCCGTAGTTCTGGTCTGCTATCATGAACGAAAGCCTGATACCTAACGCTGGCCTTTATGCTTCCCGGCGGGGACTCGAGCTCGCCGAGATATTGGGCTCTGGAGTGGGGCGGACTCTGCGTCCGCGCCAGGCCGTTTTCCCGCGCTGCCCAGCCGGTGGCCCTGTTCATCGCAGCCAGTAGGCGAGGAACGCGGTTACCACCAGCAGCGCGATGACCCACCAAAACCAATGAATCCCCCGCGGCACCGCGCTCTTGTCCCCAAACTCGCGCTTGACGAAATCGTCGTAGTCGAAGTCCTCGTCCGGCAGATCCAGCCCGTCGGTGCGCGCGGCTTCGGACCACCCCGTCTGCTCATCCGCCCCGCATTCCGGGCACGCCCTGGCGTGGGGCGGCACCTCCGCTCCGCAGTTGGGACAAATCTCCGGAGGCATCGGCGGTCATCCCACGCCCGCGTATTCCTCGTCCGTCTTCAATTCCAAGCCCATCAAAATGTAGTCGTGGTCAATGGCCTGCATGTCCTTCACGTAATCCTCCAGCCGGACCAGGTTGCTGAACCCGAGCAAGGCGAACATTCTGATGGCCGCCTCCTGTTCGCCAATGAACTCCGCCTCCACCTTCTTCAGGCCAAGGTCGCGCGCGAGGTTGACGATCTCGCTCACCAGCGCCCGGGCCAGTCCCCGCCCGCGGTATTTCGGCAGGACCAGCACGCTGACCCGCCCGATGTGCCGCTTCCAGCCGCCCAAGTGCTGGTGCAGCGTCGCGTCCCCGACGATCTTGCCGTCCACGATTGCCAGCAGCGGCAGGTTGCGCCCCAGGTCAATGTTCTGGCACCAATCGCGGATGACTTGCGGCTCGATGACCCGGTGTTTGATGAACATGCGCTCCCCCTCGGGCACAGCCAGGAAGAACTCATGGAAGTTCTTCTCATCGTCCTTGCGCAGCGGGCGCAACTTGCATTTGGACCCATCCTTCAGGGTGATTTCCTTAGGGTACTGTTGGAGTTCGATTTCGTGTGACATAGGTTGCCGGGTTAATCTGGCCTGAATGTGCCGCAACCGGGCGGGCCGCGCAAGTTCCCCCGACCCGTTCTTCACGGCACTACCAGCCGGCTGAACGGGACCACGTACGCCTGCAGCAACACCTGCAGTCCCATCAGCGCCGCCAGCGCGAGGCTATGAAAAAAGACGTAGCGCAGGATGCTGCCCTCGTGACCATACCAGTTGGTGGCGGTGCTGGCCACCACGATGCTTTGGGCATCCACCATCTTGCCCATCACCCCCCCCGCGCTGTTGGCCGCGGTCATGAGGATGGGGCTCAGCCCCGTTTGCTCGGCAGTGATCTTCTGCAGGCTCCCGAACAGCACGTTGGACGACGTATCCGACCCCGTCAACGCCACCCCCAGCCAGCCAAGCAAAGTGCCGAAGAACGGGTAGAACGAACCGGTATGCGCCAGCGCCAGGCCCAGGGTGGCATCCGTGCCCGAGTACTTGGTCACGTTGCCCAGCGCCAGCATGGCGGCGATGGTCAGCAGCGAATAGCGGACACGCCAAAGCGTTTCCAAATACGTCCGGGCCAGTTGCCGGGGCCCGAATCCCATCGCTATGCCGGCGACGATGGCGGCCAGCAGGATACCCGTCCCCGTGGCGGACAGGAGGTTGAGCCGGAACTCAGCCGCCTCCGGTTTCGCGCCAAGCGGGGCGACCGGCGGCACGCGCTGGACGAGGTTGTGCAAATGCGGCACGGCTAGTTTGGGGGCGACCAATCCGTCGAGCGCGGCTTTGAACTGGGGCAGGCCCCACAGCAGGATGAACCCCGTCAGAATCACCCACGGCATCCAGCCGCGCCACACCTCGCGTCGGCTGGCCGAGCAGTTCGCCCCGGGCGCCCCGTTCGGCAGTGCGTCCCCGATACCAGGCACTGCCCTGCTCTCACCCTGCCCACTCGGAAGAGTCGGGCTCAGTGGCCCACTTGTCCGTTCGGTATGCCGGTCAGGAGCCTCGTTGGCAGACTGCCCCCATCTTTCCCGGGGCCGCCACACCCGCATCAGGCCCACGAGCGCGGCGATGGAGCAGCCGCCCGAGGCGACACCCACCAGCCACGGGCCATGGAAATTCGATACCAAAAACTGCGGCACCGCGAAGGCCACCCCCGCGACCAGCGCCGCCGGCCAAACGCCGCACATGCCGCGCCAGCCCGCGAATGCGGCCACCACCCAGAACGGCACCAGAACTGAGAAGAAGCAGAGTTGGCGCCCGACCATCGCCGAGAGTTTCAATGCGTCCAGCCCGGTGACCTGCGCCAGCGTCGTGATCGGGATGCCCAGCGAGCCGAACGCCACAGGGGCCGTGTTGGCGATCAGGGCCAGACCCGAAGCGTGCAAGGGCCGGAACCCAAGCTGAATCAGGATGGCTCCGGTAATGGCCACTGGCGCGCCGAAGCCGGCGATGCTCTCAATGAACGCCCCGAACGAGAAGGCGATCAGGATCACTTGCACCCGCGGGTCCGGCGCCAGCGTGGCCAGGCTGTCGCGCAGGACCTCGAACAGCCCGCGTTTGACCGTCAATTGGTAGAGAAAGATCACGTTCAGGATGATCCAGCCAATAGGGAATAATCCAAACGCCGCGCCATAAAGGGAGGCCGCCACCGCCGCCTTGACCGGCATCTGGTACGCTCCCAGCGCAACCGCCAGCGCCGTGCCCAGCCCGATCAGCGCCGAGAAATGAATGCGGATTCTCAGTAAGGCAATCGAGCCGAGCAGCACCACCACCGGCAGCGCCGCGAGCAGGGTCGAGAGCACTGAATTGTGCAACGGGTCATAGTCCTGCAGCCAGACAGCGTCCATACGTCCGTGTCAGGCCAGTGGCGCCAAGGTGTTCACTTTACCGATGCCTCCACCCAATCCAGGTAGCGCCGGCTGCCGCGGCTGATGGGCAGCACGACGAATTCCGGCGTGTCATACGGGTGCCTGGCCACGATCAGCTTCTCCAGCGCGGCCAAGCGCGCCGTGGTCGTCTTCATCACCAGCAGCGCCTCGGCGCCGGCTTCGAGCTTTCCTCGCCACCAGTAATGCGACTCAATCCGGGGAATCAGATTGGCACACGCCACCAGCCGCCCCTTCAGCGCCGCCCGCGCCAGGTTGCGCCCGGTTTTGATATCCGGCGCCGTTACCAGCACCAACGCATACTTTTCTGTAAGTTTCATACTCGAGCCCATTGGCCCATTTGCTGCCCGTGGCGCTGGATTCCTTGAGCCCCAAATCCTGTTGGAATCAGCTCAAGTCTCGTCACAAGCGCAGCAGCCAGCCTGTTTGCCATCTGCTATTGGCTATTGGCTATTCGGGGGGCGCCTCTGTTAGGGCACAATCACCATGCGCGCCTCCCCGCCGAACCGTTCGAGCCCATCTAGCGCCTCATTGACGGCCCCGGCCTCCAGCGGCAGCGTGCGCGTGACGACCTTCGACAAATCCAGCGCGCCGCGCCGCGCCCACTCGAGCAACTGCGGCAATTCCTGCGCCAGGTGGTCCGACACCCCAATGATTTCGGCTTCTTTGTTCAGCACCTCCATATACGGCGCCACCTCAAACGTCCTCTCTGTGATGCCGGCCAGGGCGGCCCGGCCCTGGATGGCCAGCGACCGGACGGCCTGCTGCATTGTCAACGGCAATCCAATCAACTCCAACGCCACATCCACCCCTCGCCCGCCCGTCAACCGCCCGATCTCCGCCACCGGGTCGCATTCCGCGGCATTAACCGCGACCGCGCCGAACTCCTCTGCCAGGGCTAGCTTCCGCGGGTTAATGTCCACCGCGAAGACCTCCCGCGCCCCAAACACCTTCGCCAACTGGATCGCCGACAGCCCGAGTCCCCCCGCGCCAAACACCGCTACCGACTCACCCGCCCGGAGCCGCGCCTTGTTCAAGGCGTGCAGTGAAGTAGCCGACGAGCACATCAGGATGGCTCCCTGCTCGAAAGGAATCTCCTCCGGCAACCGGAACACGCTGCGGGCCGGCATGACGATGAACTCGGCATAACCCCCGTCGCGATACTTCCCGATCATCGCCCCCGACGTGCAGAACTGCTCGTTCCCACGCTGGCAATAGGCGCATTCACCGCAACTCGTGAGGTAGTGCAGGCATACCCGGTCGCCGGCCTTGAACGGCCCAGCCTCCGCCCCTGCCCTCTCGATTACTCCCGCAACCTCATGCCCCAGCGTCAGCGGCAGCGGGCGCACCAACGACCTGCCCGACCGGTAATGCGCATCCGAATGGCAGACCCCCGCCGCCTTCACCCGCACCAACACGTCACGCGCGCCGACCGCCGGCACTTTGACCTCGTGCAGTTCCAACGGACGGCCTGGCTGCATCAATCGGATTGCCTTCATTCTTTCTGGATGCTTCGACTGAAGCCCTTTCTCTCACAAACCCCACCGCTCTGCGACGAAAAAAACTTAATGCGATATGCGCGGGGCGGTGATAAACTGCACCTATAATGAACCCAAATGCCACAATCAGCGAAATCCTAAGCCATAAAGGTTCCACCGCCTGGTCCATCTCGCCCGAAGCCACGGTCTTCGACGCCATTCAGATGATGGCCGACAAGAACGTCGGCGCTCTGCTCGTGACGGAGCATGACCGCCTGGTAGGCATCATCTCGGAGCGCGACTACACGCGCAAGGTCGTGCTCAAGGGCAAATCGTCCCGGACCACGGCAGTGAAGGAAATCCTCTCCAGCCACATCATTCATGTCGCCCCTTCCCACACCGTAGAGGAATGTATGCGGCTGATGACCGATCATCACTTCCGCCACCTCCCCGTGCTGGAGGGCGACCGGATCGCTGGCATCGTCTCGATTGGGGACCTGGTGAACTGGATTATCTCCGCCCAGACCTCCACCATCAGCCAGTTGCAAACCTACATCACCGGCGTCCCCGCCTGAGCGCGCGCCGATCTCTGCTCCCCCACCCCGCCTCGGAGCCTGATGGCGTTGTAGATCTTATCGGGTGCTGGCGCCGCGTTCTCGCCCCAACGCCAACCAATAGCCAAATCCGGCCCCGGCCGCGATCATCAGTAGCGTGATCGGCCGCAGTTGGCCAATGTGGACCAGGAAATAGCCAAAGCTCGGGTCTTTGATAAATGGCGCGAAGCGCCACTCCGAAAATAAACCCAGCCCCAACGCCAACACGCCGCAGACCACGCCGCGCCGCACCGACCGGTCGCTCACAAACAGACTGGCGCCGAATCCAGCCAACGCCCCTGGAAGCACCAAGGCATAAAATCCCTGCCGTGCGATCCAGATAAAGGCCAGGTAGCCCAACGCGCCGCCGGCCAGTCCGCCCGTCACCCCGGCCAGCAGGTTCTTGATTCGTGTTGTCTCGCTCATTTCGACTCGCCCCCGTCAGCCGCCGAGCCGGCCTCGGCCACAAGGCACCTGGTGCTGACCCTTCGCGCCCTTCGGAGGTCTTCGCCCAACCTGCCGGGCGCCCCGGCCGCCCTAACGCAGCGCGCGGGTCCGGCTCGTGCTCACCGACACAAAGCGGGCCTGCGGGATTGAGAATTTCTTCACTTCCACCGTGACCTCCTCCGGCCCATATTGGGTCAGTATCCTCTCCGCCAGGTTCGTGACCAGTTTCTCCAGCAGCTTCCAGCTCCGCGTGTCGCCGAACTTCAGCACCTCCTCCGCCAGCGCCTGGTAGTTGATCGTCCGCTCCAGTCGGTCGCTCACCGCGGCGATCGAGAAATCCAGACTCATATCCACGGTCACCAGCAGTCGTTGCGGCTTGGCCCGCTCCTCTTCCGTGACCCCGACACGATAATACACTTCCAAATCAGCAATCGTCACCTTAGACATGGCTCACTCCTTCAACATCCGGCTCCTTCACCGCCAGCAACAGCGTGCGCGTCGGCTGGTTGAGCGGCAATTCCCTCGCCGCCGCCGCCGTCACCCAGCGAAACTCGCGGGCCTCATCATTGAGCTTCACGGCGGGCGGGCCCGCGCAGCGGCAGGTATAGTTCAACAGAACGAAGTGCGCGTCGCGATAAAACTCTCTCGAGTGAATGCAATCCTGCACCAGCACAAATTCGATGTCTGTGACCACCAGGCCCGTCTCCTCTTTGATCTCCCGGCGCAACGCCTCGACCGAGGTCTCGCCCCATTTGATCTTGCCGCCCGGAATGCCCCAGAGGTTCGACCACTTGTGCGTGCGAACCATCAGCACCTGGCGGTGGGCGTTGTAGATCAGCCCCCCGACGGTCACGATGGGCGGATGGCTCTCCTCGAACCGTTTCACCGGCGGCTTGAGGTGCAGGTTGTTCTGCTCCAACACCTCGCGCAGTTCCCCCAAGTGCTCGACGATCAGGTCCGGGTCCGCCGCCCGCAGTTGGTCAAGCGTATTGTAACCCGTGAGCACCGCGCACGAATGAATCCCGCCGTGCCGCGCCGTCTCAATGTCATGCTGCATGTCGCCAATGAACAGCGTCTCGTCGGGCGCCAGGCCATTCTCCTCCAGGATCTCGTGAATCTTCTCGCGCTTGTCCCACACGTTCACATACCCCTTGTCGAGGAACGCGCCGAAACCTGTGACCGCCGATTGGACGGCGAAGTGCTCCCGGTGAACGGTGCTGAGCAGAAACGTGCGCAGGTTGGCCGCCCGGCAGTACTCCAGAAACTCACGCGCGTGCGGCAGCGCGCAGACTGAATCCTGCACCTGCCGGAACCGGCTGTGAAACCAGTTCTCCAGTTGCGCCAGCGGCACATGCGGCGTGTGGCGCTCGTAGAAGATCGTGAAGGGCAGGCAAAACTCCGCCCGGAATTGTTCGAGACTCATCTCCGGCCGCTCGGCCTGCGCCAAGACGTAGTTGGTCGCCCGCCAGACCGCTGGCAGGTCGTCCACCAGCGTGCCCGACCAGTCGAAAATGATGTTGCGAATCACGCGCCGAGTGTAGCGGCCTTTCCTGTTCCCGCAACCCAACCCTTCACAGCCGCAACGAGGTCTGGCGCCGGCCTTCGGCCCTCAGGCTTCGGGCTTCGGGCTTCGCGCCTGCCACTCCCTTCGACCATTTCTCCCTGCCCTGGCGCTCAAACTCATCCCACAACTCCCACCAGAGCCGCCGCGGGTCTTTCGACCACAACAGCACCCAAAAGCCGCTTTGCGCGGGGTTCGCCCCCGACCGCCACTCGTATTCCATCCCACCGAACCACGTCAGAGGCTTCAGAAATTCTTCGCAGAACGCCGTCTCCAGCCACGTGTAGTCTTCCCGCTCCGGCGACCATTCTCCGCTCGCCAGGCCCTGCCGGTGACGGCTCTCGCACAAGGCGCGCCACAGCTTCTCACCTTGGCACAACTCCACGCAACGTCGCACGAAATCGCGGCCTTCCGCCGCCAGCGCCAAGTGCTCGCACCCGGCCACGGCAGGCCTCCGGCAAAAAGGGCAGTGCTTTTGATTGATCATGGTCTTTGACATTTTGACCCGCGGCCCTGAACATTAGCCCGCCCCCAGAAAAAGGAAAGCACGAACTGACGACCCCACATGTCAGAGGCAATTAGATGTGCTGATTCTTCCGAGGCGAACTCGGCGAGGCCATAGAGGCCACTGTCCTGTTTCGGGACAGGTGAACAGCCATTCTATGGTACCAGGGTGGTACTAGGCTGGTACCAGGCCAGTGCCAGTCTGGGACCGGAGATTTGGGTGTCAAACACGTCCTCCGCACCATTGCGGATGCTTATACAGCTCGGGGTGCCACGACGACATTCCCCTGGTCTCGGCGATTTTTTGCGGTAGTTTATACAAAACTCCTCTTTGCACTGTCTATGAGGGTGAACTTGTGAGCCCTGCTGAGTCAGCCGGCTGGTGCGAGACGCTCTATCGCGAGAAGGCGTCCGAACTAATCCTGTACGGACGGGCGCTCGGCTTGTCTCACGGCGAGGCTGAGGACGTTGTGCAGGACACTTTCATCGCGCTGATGCAACGTCCCCGGCCGCCCGAGCAGCCGGAGCATTACTGCGTGCGCAGTTTTCGCAACCGCGCTTTGAATTACCGCCGCAGCTTGTGGCGGCGGTTGACGCGCGAGCTGGAGTCGGCTCGCTGGTTCGAGCGCTCACCCGGCGAGGGCCCGGCCGAACGCGCCGCCATGCGGGCTCTGGCTGGTCTCCCGCAAGACCAGCGCGAGGTCATTGTGCTCAAAGTCTGGCACCGGCACACTTTTGAAGAAATCGGCGGGCTGTTGGAAATCTCGCCGAACACCGCCGCGGGCCGTTACCGCTACGGTTTGCAGAAGCTGAGAATGCTCTTGAAGGGAGAATCACATGAACGAGATGAACGATTTGGAGAAGTGGTTGTATTCATGGACACCACGCCGCCCCTCGGCGAGGCTTGACCGGCGCCTCTTTGCCGCCAGACCCGCTCCGGCGGAGGCGCTGCTGCCGTTCCGTTTCGGATGGCTGGCGCCTACGACGGTGGCGCTGGCACTGATGTGTGTGCTGCTGAATCAGCGCTACGGCGCGCCGTCGTCCGCGCCAACCGGCGCCAGCCCTATGGTCGCTATGATCCTTAGCAATCAAAGTGCCGCCGCTTATTTGCCCGGCAGCTTCCAGGCGGAACAGAACAACTTGCCCGCGGACGCCTTCAAATGGACCCGCGCCACTAGCTCGCCGCATCCCCCCGTTTCGGTTTCGCGGCCCAAAGAGCGCGATTAGCTCATAACCGTCCATACGGAGTGACGTGCAGCGCCGGCGCCCTTCCGGCCACGCCTCGCCCACGGGGGTGCGAAAGGCCTGACTGCCCGAGCGCGGGATAACCCCGGGAACGGCGTAAATCCGGGCTTTGCCCCTCACCCTTTCGCCGAACTTCAACGGTCTGTTCCGGGCTCCGTTTGGCGGGTTGCCGGGCGGCCAACTATAGTCTATCCTCACGGCATTGAATTTATGGAATGGGACACTAATTCCTATGAGAAGAGCTAACGCGCAACCTGAAGAGCAACCGGCAGCAACCACGCCGCCTGCCACCGCCGAACCCCTCGTGGTGGTTGAGGCGGCGACGGTGACCCCGGAGCAACTGGCCGAACTCAAAGCCCGGGCGGCGCGGGCGGATGAAAACTGGGACCGCTTGCTGCGCACCACCGCGGACTTCGACAATTTCAAGAAGCGGGCCGCCCGCGAGAAGCAGGAGGCGGTGAAATACGCCAACGAAAGCTTGCTGCAGAAGCTGGTGCCCGTGCTCGACAGCCTCGACATGGCCCTGGCCGCGGCTCAAACCGCCGGCCCTGATGCCACCCAGTCGCTGCAAGCGGGGGTCGGCATGGTCTGCCAGCAACTCAAAGCCGTGCTCGCCGAAGCCGGCCTGGAAGAGTTGCATGCGGTCGGCAAACTGTTCGACCCGAACCTCCACGAAGCCCTTTCACAACAGGAAACACCGGAACTACCCGACGGCCATGTCGTCCACCAGGTTCGGAAAGGGTATAGGTTGCGAGACCGGCTTCTGCGCCCTGCCAGCGTTGTTGTGGCCAAACAACCCACCGCCTAATCCATGGCCAAGCGCGATTGCTACGAGGTCCTGGGTGTCGAGCGGACGGCAGACGCAGAGGAAATCAAGAAGGCCTACCGCAGGCTCGCACTGAAGTATCATCCGGACAAGAACCCGGGCGACAAGGCGGCCGAGGAAAAGTTCAAGGAACTCGGCGAAGCCTACGAAATCCTGAGCGACCCCCAGAAACGGGCTCTTTATGACGAGCACGGCCACGCCGCGTTCGACCGCCGGGCCGGCGCTTACGGAGGCGGCGCGTTCCATGACCCGTTCGAGATCTTCCGTGAGGTCTTCGGCGGCGGCGGCCTCTTCGAGGACCTCTTTGGCGGGGGTAGGTCTGACCCCACTCAGCCCCAGCGTGGCAATGATCTCCGTTACGACATGGAAATCGCCTTCGAGGAGGCCGCCCACGGGTGCGAGAAGGAAATCACGGTCACCAAGCCCGAGCCCTGTGAAGTTTGCCAGGGGTCGGGGGCGGAAGCCGGCTCCCGCGTTCGGACTTGCCCAGCCTGTGGTGGCCGCGGCCAGGTTATTAATTCGCGCGGGATTTTCAGCATCGCCCAAACCTGCCCGCATTGCCAGGGCGCGGGCCGCGTCCTCGAGAAACCTTGCCGGGCCTGCCGTGGCGAGGGGCGTCGCGAGCGCTCATCAAAAATCAAACTGCGCATTCCCGCCGGTGTGGACACCGGTTCGCGCCTGCGCTCCGCGGGCAATGGGGAAGCCGGCTTCCGCGGCGGCCCGGCGGGCGACCTGTATGTCGTGCTCCACGTTAAGGCCCATGCCATGTTCCAGCGCGATGGTGATGATTTGCTCTGCGAAGTGCCGGTGAGCTTTGTGCAGGCTGCGCTCGGGGCGGAAATCGAGGTCCCGGCGTTGGACGGCGCGGCTACGATCAAGATCCCAGCCGGCACTCAGCCGGGCACGATGTTCCGCTTGAAAAGCAAAGGTATCAAGAACGTTCAAGGCTATGGCCGCGGCGACTTGCATGTCCGGGTCAACGTGGAAGTGCCGACCCACCTGTCGCCCGCCCAAAAGGCAAAGCTTGAGGAGTTTGCTGCGCTCTGCAATGGCAAGGAGAGCCCCATGAGCCAGGGCTTCTTCGAGAAAGCAAAGAACCTGTTCCACTGAACGCAACGGAATGATGGAGTAATGGAGTGCTGGGGTGCTGCCAGGCCGCGGAGAACCTCGCGGAGGGATTCTCACGCGCCGGGCTGCCAACACTCCGCCACCCCATTACTCCATTCCCTATGCATCGTTTCTATCTGCTACCCGAGCAGTGCCAGGAGCCGCCCTTGTTCCTGACCGGCCGCGAAGCGCATCATGCCCGACATGTGCTGCGCATTGGACGCGGCGAACGCATAACGGTTCTCGATGGCGCAGGTCGGGAGATTGTGTGTGAAGTCCAGGAACACGACCATGACAAAGTGCGCCTGAAGGTCTGTGAAACGCATTTGCATCCCGCTACCCCTAGCCAGATCACCTTGCTGCAGGCCGTGCCTAAGGGGAAGATCATGGAAGCGATTATCCAGAAAGCGACCGAGTTGGGGGCGTTTCGCATCGTGCCGGTGTTCTCGGAGCGTGTGGTAGCGCAGCTTGATGAGGAGGACGCGACCCGCAAGGCGGCAAAATGGCAAGTGACTGCCGTTGAAGCTATCAAGCAGTGCGGCGCCGCCTGGCTCCCCCGTGTGGAGCCGCCACTGACTCCCAGCCAATTCCTGGCGCGAAACGAACACTTCGAGCTGCCGTTGATGGCCTCGTTAGCAGCCGGCAGCCGCCCGGCCCGCGAATACTTCCGCGCTTTCCACGCTAAGCACGGTCGACTGCCGAGTTCGGTTTGCGTCTGGGTCGGCCCTGAGGGCGATTTCACCCCCGCCGAAACGGAGGCGATCAAAGCTCACGGCGCCCTGCCCATCACACTTGGCCGGCTTATCTTGCGCACCGAAACCGCGGCGATCTACTGCCTCTCGGTCCTGAATTACGAACTGCAGCCGGAGTGTCCGAGAGCTTAATGCTCTGGGACCGAGGGCGAAGACCGCTCTTGCACCAGCACGCGGAACGACCGCCCCAAATGCTCCGGATGGGTTAAGGTTTGAAACTGGCGCGTGCGCGCTGGAGTCCACTTCCCGAACGAGCCTTCGTCGTTCCAGGTGCGCGCCGCAATCCTGGTCAGAAACTGCGCCTGCGTCAGGAAGGCATTTGTCCTCAAACCGGCTGATTCGCCAGCGGCACGAATGCCGGTAAAATTCACCTGGGCCGTGATGTCCTGCCGCCCCGGATTTGCCAACACGTCGCGGGCTAACTGATGATGGTGATACCCGCGCAAGGTGCCCTCCTTCCTTTCGGGCACCAGGAATTCCTCGCCGGTCAGGCCGTAATCAATCGTGATTAGCCTTCCCCACTCCAACGCTTTTGCCGCCTCCCGCCACCATTGGTCAGCCGCTGGAGACACTTCAGTCGTGAACCCCTCAGGCAAGACTTCCAGTAATCCACTCTGCACTGGCATCTGCAATTGGGAGCTCGAGAGGGGGGCGCTGGGTTGCCGACCGCCGGCCCTCGTTCCCTCATCTTTGATTTGGATCCAGGCGAGGCGTCCGGCTTCGCACGTCACACCCCATTCGAACCAAGCACGCGCTTTTGCGTCCCACCCCAACCGGTGCACCGGCATGGCATCCAGAAGCTCATTAGCAAAGACGATTCCCCGCAAACCAACCGGCGGTGAGACTCCTGCGGCAGGGAATGCCCTCTCGGTCAGGCTTGCCAACTCCCTCACCCAACGGACTTTATTGCCAAGCTCAGCCAGCTTTCGCTTTTGCCGTGCTTGCCGTGCTTCCGAGGGTTCGATGATCCAATACTCAACACGGTCGAATAATCCTGGACGGTGTTCCCACAGCCATGCCAGAATGTCCCTTGCTAGATCCCCGCCGTGCGCCCCTGCCTCCACGATGCGCATCACCTCCATTCCCTCCCCTACTCTATCCCCGGGGCGTGCCCCCCGCGCGCCCCCCTGTAACCACTCGGCAAATTGAAAGGCCAGTAGCTCCCCGAACAGTGGTCCCACGCTCACGCTGGTAAAGTAATCTCCGCCACGCCCGACGATGTCCTCTTCTCGATCGTAATATCCACAATCGGGACAATAGAGCGCCAGCTCCATGAAGCGGGCGAATGAAATAGCGCCTCCGGCCCTTATCTCTTCCACAATTCTCTCGCCGACTTCGCTCAAAGGTTTGGCGGCTGGTGCGGATCTAGCTACCAGCCAAGGGAACTGTACGGCATTTTATGGCGAAGATCGATGCTTTCTTCAATCTGATGTTCGAGCAAAAGGCTTCCGACCTGCACCTTTCCTCGGGCAATAACCCCATGCTCCGGGTCAATGGTGAGCTGCATCGCGTGGACCATCCGCCGCTCGAAAATGATGATCTCAAGAAGATGCTCTACGAGATCGCGCCGGAGTACAAGGTCAAGGTCTTCGAGGAGACCGGCGACGTGGATTTCGGTTACGAGATTCCGCACATCTCCCGCTTCCGTGCCAACTTCTACAACCAGAAGTATGGCATCGGAGCGGTCTTTCGGCAGATTCCAACCAAGGTGCTCTCCTTCGAGGATTTTGAGAAATTCGACGCGCCGCTCCCAACGGTGCTGAAGAAGTTCTGCATGCTCCATCGCGGCCTCGTCGTGGTCACGGGTCCCACCGGCTCCGGCAAGTCCACCACCCTCGCTGCCATGGTGGACTATGCCAACAAGAATCGCCGTGATCACATCATCACGGTCGAGGACCCCATCGAGTTCGTGCACGAGAGCAAGAACTGCCTCGTTAACCATCGTGAGGTCGGCCTGCATACCAAGTCGTTCGCCTCCGCTCTCCGCGGCGCCTTGCGCGAAGACCCCGACATCATCCTGGTCGGCGAATTGCGCGACTTGGAGACCATCGAATTGGCTTTGGTGGCGGCTAGCACCGGCCACCTGGTCTTCGGCACGCTCCATACCTCCAGCGCCGCCAAGACCGTGGATCGCATCATTGATGTCTTCCCGGCCGAACAACAGAACAAGATTCGGGCGACGCTGTCGGAGGCTCTCAAAGGTGTCATCGCTCAGAATCTCTTCAAGCGAATTGACAAGAAGGGGCGTGTGGCCGCTCTTGAGATCTTGGTCTTTACCACCGCTATCGCCAACCTTGTGCGTGAAGGCAAGACGCACCAAATCCCGGGCATGATCCAGGTCGGCAAGAAGATCGGCAATCAGCCCCTGGACGATGCGATCATGGAGCACCTCAGGATGAAACGCGTCTCCCCGGAAGAGGCTTACGACAAATCCATTGACAAAAGGAAATTCCGGGGCTTCTTGCCGCACCCGCCAGATGACGAGGACAATTGATTTATGCGCCGCCCCGAACTTGATTACCTGCTGACCACGATGCTGGATTCCCGGCCGGAGGTGTCCGACCTGCTCTTCACTGCGGACAGACCCTTGCAGGTCGAATCGTTTGGCGAGTTGAAACCTGTGGCCTGCGAGCCCCCCATCGAAAAGCTGACCCCCTTTCAAACCGAAATCGTTGCCCTGAATCTGATGGGTGACAACCTGTGGCACATCGGGGACCTGCTCCGGCGGGGCTCGTGCGACACCGCCTATACGCTCGCCGACAAAGCGCGCTTCCGCATCAGCATCTTCTCCCAACGCGGCAACTACTCGGTCGTCCTGCGCAAGCTCAACACGGTCATTCCCACCCTGGAGTGGCTGAATTTCCCGGAGGTGATCAAACAGATTCCGCGTGAAAAGACCGGTTTGGTGCTCGTCACGGGCGCAACGGGCTCCGGCAAATCTACCACCCTGGCCGCGGTGCTCAACGAGATCAGCCGGACCCGCCCAGTCCACATCATCACGCTGGAAGACCCGATTGAGTATGTTCACCAGCATGATGTGGCCACCTTCAATCAGCGCGAGTTGGGCACCGACTTCGATACCTTCTCCACGGGCCTGCGGGCGGCCCTCCGCCAAGCCCCGAAAGTCATTCTGGTCGGCGAAATGCGCGACCGCGAGACCATCAAGATCGCCTTGAGCGCTGCCGAGACGGGCCACCTTGTGCTCAGCACGCTCCACACGGTGGACGCCGGGCAAACCATCAACCGCATCCTGGGCATGTTTGAGACGGAAGAGCAGGAGCAACTCCGCGCGCGTCTGGCCGACACGCTCCGCTGGGTTATCAGCCAGCGGCTTGTCCCCAAAATCGGCGGCAGCCGTTTCGCATTGCTCGAAATCATGGGTTCGAGTCTGCGCACGCAGGAAAGCATTCGCCTCGGCGAAACCGAAGGCAAAAGCTTTTACGAAATCATAGAAGCCAGCCAGCCTTTCGGCTGGCGCACCTTCGACTACTCCGCCCTTGAAGCCTACGAGCAGGGCAAGATCACTGAAGAAACCGCCCTGCTCTACTGCGCCAAGCGCGGTCCCGTCACGCGTGGGATTGACAACATCAAGAAGATGCGAGGCGAGTCCACGCATAACATGCATTCCTTGCGCATGAAGGCCATGCCGGACTCCAGCCGGCTGGGAGGATCGCCTCTCCCTGCCACCCTCAAACTCAAATAGCCTATGTCTAATAAGTTCGATTTCATCAGCGCGACCGACAAGCCCGCTCTGCTGGCCTTTTCCACTCCAGAATGGTTGGAGGCAGCCAAGACCGCCCTGACTGAACTCGGCTACAAAGTCCACACCGCAGCGACACATAGCGATTTCCTGATTCGGTTTAGCCAGGTCCACTATGAGGTCGTCGTTCTCGAGGAATTGTTCGCGGCCAACGACCTTAGCGAGAACCTGACGTTGCGGGCGCTGCAGAATATGCCCATGAGCCAGCGCCGCCACGCAACGGTCATTCTCTTTGGCAATTCGTTTCAGACCTTCACGCCGCTGCAGGCCTTTCAGCAAAGTGTTGATGCCGTCATCAACAGTTCCGAATTGTTCCTGCTCAAACAGCTCATTGAAAAAGCCGTCGCCGATAACACACTGTTCCTCCACAGCTTCCGCGAAGCGCAAGCCCAGGTCCTTTCCAACATCACCAAAGAAGCATGACGGGGCCCAGGATGCGGTCCTATGGTCCTCCCCGGCAGCGGCACCATGTTCAAACACGCCCGTAATGGCTCTTGAATCTGGAGCGCCCTGCGGGCGGGATAATCCACCCTCGGTTTGACCTCGCCGCGGGACCGGCGATCAGGCATACTCTTGCCGTGCGCCGTTTGGATCAGGCATTGGTCGAGCGCGGAATTTGTGCGAGCCGGGAGAAGGCCAAACGCGCCGTTCTCGCCGGCCAAGTGCGGATCAATGAACGCTTGGCTCGCAAATCCAGCGACCCGGTCAAGCCCACTGACAGAATCATCCTGGCCGCGCCTGAACGGTTTGTCAGCCGCGGCGGCTTTAAGCTTGAACACGCCCTTGATCATTTCAGCCTCGACGTCTCCGGCCTGACGGCGATTGACCTCGGCGCCTCCACCGGCGGTTTCACGGACTGTCTGTTGCAACGCGGCGCTGCTAAGGTTTACGCAGTGGACGTGGGTCAGGGCCAGCTTGCATGGAAGTTGCGTCGTGATCCTCGGGTGGTGGTGATGGAGAAGACCAACGCGCGTGAACTTACCCCCGCATCATTCCCACCTCCATTTGTTCCTGCAGACTTGGCGGTAATTGATTGTTCCTTCATTTCCCTGCGAAAAATTCTCCCGCCCGCCGTTGCATTGCTCCGTCCGTCCGGTAGAATCATGGCATTAATCAAACCGCAGTTCGAAGCTGGCAAGGCCGAGGCCGATCGGGGCGCGGGCGTGATTCGCGACCCGGCGATTCATGCGCGCGTTTTGTGCGAGTTGAACCAGTTCGTCGCTGCCCGCCCAGCCTTGCGCTGGGTGGGCGTCACCGACTCCCCGGTTCTCGGCCCCGCCGGCAACAAAGAGTTCTTGGTGTTTATTGAAAGGCTTGGCTGACAATATCAAACGTGTTGGACTGATTGGAAACTCCGAGAAGGTTTCTGCCGGCGACGCGGTGAAAGGGGCCGCGCGCCTGATTGCGGCCGCCGGCCGCACAATCTACAGCGATCCTCCCACCGCCCGCCTGGCCCATTTGAAAGCCGTGGTTCTCACTGACGCAGCCGCGCTGGCGCGCCAAGTGGACCTGCTCGTGGTATTTGGTGGTGATGGCACGATGCTCCGGGTTGCCCGTGAAATCGCCGGTTCGCGCACTCCCATCTTGGGCGTCAACATCGGCGGCCTCGGTTTCCTGACGGCCGTCACCTCCTCCAATCTGCCACAGGCCCTCAAGTGCGTTTGGAACGGCCAGTTCAAGTTTGAATCCCGTGTCCTGATCCAGGCCTCCGGCCATTGCGGCGGACGGCTCGTCACTCAGACCGCTCTCAACGATATCGTCATCAGCCGAGGTATTGCTTCCCGCCTCGTCGAACTGGAGGTCAGAGTGGATGGCAACCCGCTTACGCGTTACCGGTGCGATGGCCTTATCGTCAGCTCGCCGACCGGTTCGACTGCCTATTCACTGGCTGCGGGCGGCGCTGTCGTATTCCCGACCGCCGACGTTTTTGCTCTTACCCCGATATGCCCGCACACGCTGTCTAATCGCTCCTTGATCCTGCCGCTGACTGCAACAATTGAAGTCAAGGTCATTAGCCCCAGACCCGCAACTATCTTGAGCGCGGATGGCCAGGTCGTCAGCGAGCTGGCCGTGGGCGACGCAATCACCATTAGACGCGCTCGGCGCACAGTACGGTTGATGCACCTAGCGGGGGCTTCGTTCTGCGAAACCTTACGCCGCAAACTCCATTGGCGCGGAACCTCCTTATGATTCGGCTTAAGGACATCGCCCAACGCGCTGGCCTGTCCATCATGACTGTCTCCAAGGCTCTGCGTGACGAGCCGGACGTTTCGGCCGCCACCAAGACCCGCATCAAGCTGCTGGCTCAGCAAATGGGTTATGTGCCCGACTCGACCGCTCAAGGCTTGCGCACCCGGAGGACCAAGTTGTTCGGACTGGTTGTTTCCTCCATGACCAATCCCATTTACTCCCGCGTCGTTCTGGCCATCGAAGAGCGAGCTTACGCGCTGGGGTACGATGTCTTACTCGCGCACACTCTCAATATCCCGGAGCGCGAGGAGGCCTGCCTCCGGCGCTTGCTTTCGCGGCGTGTGGATGGTTTGTTTATCGCTCCCGTCTATCGCATGGCCGGCGAGGCGTCCATCTACCGGGAGTTGTTGGTCCGCAGTATCCCTACGGTTCTGCTCGGCCACGCCGCCCCCTTTTGTAGCCAATTCGTCAGTGTCGAGTCCGATGACCTCCTGGCCAGTTACGCCGTCACGCAGCACCTCCTGAAACTGGGACACAAGCGCATTGCCTTCCTGGCGGGCCCCCTGGTGACCCCGTGGACCCAGGAACGGTTCGAGGGCTATCGGCGGGCCTTGCGCGAGGCCGGCATCGAGGTGGACGATCGGCTCGTGTTTCAAGCCGGCCGGAACATCGAAGACGGCGCCAAGGCGGCACTGCAGATGATCAACGAATCCCCGGATGCCACTGCCGTACAGGCAGTCAACGATGTCGTTGCTGTCGGTTGTGCAGAGACCCTGCTGAGCCAAGGTTTCAAAATCCCCCAGGATATATCGGTGGCCGGTTTCGGGAATATCCTGCTCGGCGCGTATTTCCGCGTGCCCTTGACCACGACAAAGCAACCCAAGTTTCGGCTGGGCACCGCGGCGGTGGACGCCATGCAGGAACTGCTGCGCGGTCACCGTCCTGAACCCAAGCGGCTGCCCGCTGGGCTGGTCGTTCGGGCGAGTACCGGCATTGCTCCTGCTACCCATCGCCTCAGACAGTCGAAACAGTAAGCAGCGAGCAGATATTATGAAAAAGGCCATTGCCATTGCGGCAATCGTGCCGGGCGTTGGAGGTGTCCTGTGGGTGGCTAAGGCCTGGACACCCCGCCGGATTGACCCCAAAGTCCTTAAGTTCAACCTGGACGCCGACAACCTCATCCTCGGTCTTCAGCAATACCGGGAATTTATCGGCAGCTACCCCACCGGGAACAATATCACCATCGCCAAGGCCTTGCTGGGTCGGACAGAAAAGAAGGTCCTTATCCTGGCCGTCCGCAAAAGCGACATGAATGACAAAGGGGAGATCCTCGACCCGTGGGGGACGCCCCTCCGGTTCTACTTCTCGGATAATGAGGTCATGATTCGCTCCGCGGGCCCGAACAAAGTGTGGGAAGACAGCAACGTCCCTACTGCCGATGATCGCTACCGGACCGCCCCCGTAGCCAAGTAACCGGCTGCGAAGGGGGGCAACCCTCGAAAACGGAGCCACAAGGGTTGGATTCTCAGCCGAAGCGGTCTCAGCCGGTTTTCCGCGTCCAGGCGGCTATGCACATGCCGTTGCCGCCCGTTGCCTGTGGCCATAAAAGGAGCATCTCCGACGGCGGCAGACCGGAAACAAGAGGATTGCAAACTGCCTGCCGTTCGAAATCTGGGGACCTCGCTTCAAACGCCTTTATCACCACTACAGTCTCTAAGGGCGCTAAAGTGCATGCCGCATAAACCAGTCTTCCCCCCGGTTTGACGCCTGCGGCTGCGTTCAGGAGTAGCTGCGTTTGCACTGCGCTCAGTTCCTTCACGTCATGAGCCGTGGTGGTCCACCGCGCATGAGGATTCCGCTGCCAGGTTCCGATGCCGCTGCACGGCGCGTCCACCAGCACCCCATCGAATTCTGTCTTCGTCGGCGGTCGCGACCTCCCGTCCCAGATGACCGCGCGATAATTGAACACCCCCGCTCGCGCTGCGCGCCGCTTCAGCTTCGCCAGACGCCACTGGGAACGGTCACTTGCCCAGATTGATCCCCGGTTCTCCATCAGTTCCGCAAGGTGCAGCGTCTTGCCGCCCTCGCCCGCGCATGCATCCCACCATTTCTCGCCGGGTCGGGGATTGCAGATCAGCCCGACCACTTGTGAACTGACGTCCTGCAACTCGAATTCGCCCGCGTGAAACTCCCTTGTGCGAAACAGGTCGCTGCCGCCCTGGTATTCCAAAATATCCGCAAGCGGGCCTTCGCCGAAAACGCGGCAATCACCCAATTTCGCCGCCAGTGCCCTGCCCTCCCCACGCCGCGCCCGCAACCAAAGCCTCGGTTCGGTTTGCAGCGCCCGTACCCAGGGGGCCTTGGCTTCCATCACGCTTGGCAGCCAGTCTGGCACCGCATGCGCTGTCAACTCCTCGTCGCTAAAGCCATCAGCGTGGTTTGCGAAGTGTTCATCCATGACCAAGGCACGCTCGATCTGCTCCCGGATTGGTCTCGCCCTGTCCAGCCAACCACGCCATCGGAAGTAGGCGAACACGGCCCTGCTAATCAGAGCGCCTGCCTCTTGGGACAGCCCGCGCTGCGCTCTTAATTCCGACCGCAATACTCCATCCGCGGGATGCTCACGGTCGGCGGTCTGTATAACCCGCTCGGCCAGACCCAGGACATTGGTTTGAGTTCGCAGAGTTGGGCCTCGGTTCTCCGCCCTGGTTGGTGTCATAGCCTTGCCGAGAGTGCTGTGCCTGGCGTTCGTTTCCGCAGCACGCCTCCCCTGAGCGCTGCTTGTTTACGCGTTCCCAATGGCCGCGGGCCCGGCGCTCGGCGCGCCTGCCAACTGCCGCAGCACATAAGGCAAAATGCCGCCGTGCTGGTAATACTCAACCTCGATGGGGGTATCAATGCGGCAGGTCACGGGCACTGTCTCCACCCGCCCGTTCGCGCGCGTGAAGCGCAGGTTTAGATCCTGCTGGGGTTTCAGCCCCGGGCCCAGACCCAGCACTTCGTATGTCTCTGTGCCATCCAACTTGAGCACCTGCGCGTTGGCGCCCTCTTTGAATTGCAACGGCAAGACCCCCATGCCGACCAGGTTCGACCGATGGATGCGCTCGAAGCTCTGTGCAACCACCGCTTTCACTCCCAGCAGAGCCGTCCCCTTGGCGGCCCAATCGCGCGAGCTGCCGGTGCCGTATTCCTGCCCCGCCACCACTACCAGCGGCGTCCCTTCCTTCTGGTAGGCCATCGCGGCATCGTAGATAGGGACCGTTTCGCCGGGCGCGCATTCGCACCCCTTGCTGGCGAAGCACCGTGTCACGCCACCCTCCGTGCCGGAGACCATCAGGTTCTTGATTCGCACGTTGGCAAAGGTCCCCCGCGTCATCACGCGGTCATTGCCCCGGCGCGAGCCGTAGCTATTAAAGTCCTCGACCGCAACCCCCTTCTCAGTGAGGTACCTGCCGGCGGGCGAAGCCTGCTTGATGCTGCCGGCCGGTGAAATGTGATCGGTTGTCACGCTGTCGCCAAAGATGGCCAGTGCGCGGGCTCCTGTAATCTCCCGGATCTCGCCGGGCTGAAACCCAAACTCCTGGAAGAAGGGGGGCTCCTGTATATACGTGCTGTTGCCGTCCCATTGATAGACGTTGCCGGGCTTCGCTGAGATCTCGTTCCACTTCGGATTCTGCTTGGTGAAATCCCGATAGAGCTGGCGAAACACTTCCGGCTTGAGAGCTGCGTGCAGCAGATTGCGCACCTCCTGCAAGGACGGCCAAATGTCCTTAAGGAAGACGTCGTGGCCGTCCTTCCCCTTCCCGATTGGCTCCCGGCTCAGGTCAATATCCACACGCCCGGCGAGCGCAAACGCCACGACCAGCGGCGGCGACATAAGGAAGTTGGCTTTGATATTCTGGTGAATCCGCGCCTCGAAGTTCCGGTTGCCGGACAGAACGGAAGCGGCAATCAGATCGTACTTGCCGATGGCTTCGTCCACCGGGGCCGGCAGCGGTCCGGAATTGCCGATGCACGTCGTGCAGCCATAGCCGACAAGGTTGAAACCCAACTGGTCGAGATACTCTTGCAGTCCGGTCTGGTTCAGGTAATCGGTCACCACTCGTGAGCCGGGCGCGAGGGACGCTTTCACCAGCGGATTGACTTGGAGCCCGCGCTCCACCGCTTTCTTCGCCACCAATCCCGCCGCTAGCATTACTGATGGGTTGCTTGTGTTCGTGCAACTGGTAATCGCGGCGATGAGCACACTCCCGTGGCGGATTTGCCCGCCGTGCGCCGCGCCCGGCGCCAGCTTCGGGTCCGGCGTGGGCCGGTTGTTCGCCATCTCCAGTTCAGTCAACGGGTTTGTATTGTGCGCCTGGGCTTCGAACGACGAGACCGGTTCCTGGCATCCGCCGCCCGGGTGAAAGTCTGCCGTTGTCGGAACAGTAAAGGTCTTGCCCACGTCTGCAGCGATCCGGCCAAATCCGCTTTCGGCAATCGGCTTGGTTAGAGCGGCGAGGAACTCCCGCTTTAGGTTGGGCAGTTCTATCCGGTCCTGCGGGCGCTTGGGCCCCGCCACGCTGGGCACGACCGTAGCAAGGTCCAATTCGAGCTGGACGGAATAGTCAATCGCGCCCTTCTTCGGAATGCCAAACAACCCTTGGGCGCGATAATAATTCTCATAAATCCGGCAGTGTTCCTCTCTGCGGCCAGTAGCCCGCAGGTAGTTCACGCATTCGTCGTCAATGGGGAAGAAGCCCATCGTCGCCCCATATTCGGGTGCCATGTTGGCGATGGTCGCACGATCCACCACGGGCAGCGCAGCCGCGCCGGCCCCGAAATACTCGACGAACTTCCCCACTACCTTTGCCTTCCGGAGCATTTGGGTCACAGTCAGCGCCAGGTCTGTCGCCGTCACGCTTTCCTGGAGGGAGCCCGTCAGGTGCACGCCCACCACATCCGGCGTGAGGAAATAAACCGGTTGCCCCAGCATCCCTGCTTCCGCCTCGATGCCACCTACCCCCCAGCCCACGATGCCCAGCCCATTGATCATCGTGGTGTGCGAATCCGTGCCCACGAGTGTGTCAGGGTAGAAGACAGTTGATGGTTGATGGTTGGCGGTGGATGAGCAAGACAGGACGCCCTTGGCAAGGTATTCGAGGTTTACCTGGTGCACGATGCCGATGCCCGGGGGCACCACTTTGAACGTATCGAAGGCCTGCATGCCCCATTTGAGGAACTCGTAACGCTCGCGGTTGCGCTTGAACTCCAGTTCCAGGTTCCTGCTCACGGCGTCCGGCGTGCCGTAGTAATCCACCTGCACCGAGTGATCCACCACCAGGTCCACGGGCACCAGTGGTTCAATGAGCTTGGGATTCTTACCCAGCCGCGCCAACGCCGACCGCATTGCCGCCAGATCCACCAACAGCGGCACGCCGGTGAAGTCCTGCAACACAATGCGCGCCACCACGAACGGGATCTCCTCCTTCCGAGGCGCCGTAGGTCTCCAGTTTGCCAGTGCGCGAACGTTCTGCTCCAACACCCGCTTGCCGTCGCAGTTGCGCAGCACCGATTCCAACACCAGCCGGATGGATACGGGCAATCGGGACACCGGGCCGACACCGGCCTTTTCCAAGTGCGGCAGCGAATACAACTCGCCTTGCCGGCCATTCCCCAGGTCGAAGCTCCGCCGCGCGCCAAACAGATCCTGTGCTTTGCTCATAAGATGGACCTAATCACAACATAACCGATTCCGAGAGAAAAGCTCAGAACAGGTAGCTAATGCCGAACAGGTGCATGTTCAGGCCGGGGTTCTTCGAGGCCAGCCCGGCGTTGGACATGTGCTGGAAGCGGTAACCGAGGCGCCAGTGCGGGGCAAAGTCCCAGTTCAAACCGACGTGGCTGGTGAACTGAAACTCGGTGCCGAAATCCTTGGAACCAAACTCGTGACGGCTCAGCAGGGTTGGGCTGACTCCGCCCTCGAGCGACACGGGCAACCGCTCGCGGCCCACGAGGAGGCTTGGTCCTAACGTACCGATGGCGGCGTCGTGGCTGCTATTCCCCAGCCAGCCGAGGGAGAGGTCCAACCGGGACTGCAGGTGCCATTCCTTACCCAAATCCCAGCCCCAGGGCAGATTCCAATTCGCAAACGCTTCCGCCTGGTTGAACTGCGCGCCGCTGCTGCTGGCTGAAACGCCCCCGCGCGCACCTACGGACTCCAGGCGAAAATCATCCCCCCGCACAGCGCCCGCCCATAGCAGAAGGAAAACGGTTGCCCAGCCAGTTATACCGATCCTACGACACATTCTGTTCGGAAAACCCATGCCCGCGGATCATGTCCGAGCTCATGCGCCGGCGCAAGCCAGGACTGCCACTTCCAGCCATCGCTCGCGAAAAGAAAGACCCCCCGGCCGGCGTCGGGCTGGGCGGCTGCACCATTGGGTCCGTCGGCAGAATAAGTGTTCGCAATAGTGCGAAAGGCGGTTCGCACACCCCTTGCCCCGGCTCCACTCTGGCAATGGTCCGGTACCACCCTGGCACTACCCTGGTACCATAGAACAGGCCCTCGCTGTCCCAAAACAGGACATCGGCTGCTGCAGGCTTGCCGCTTCTCCTCCAGTAGTATTAATATCCCTAATCTTGATGGGGCGAACATCCTCAAGATGGAGAGTGCGTTCGAGGGATCGGCTCCGGCAATCCATAAAGATAACGTGGGGTGGTCAGGTTGCCGAGTTCTCCTCAGCCTGAGCACTCCGTGTGATGTTCATGCGGTGGCGGACGCCGGCATCGCTGTACACAGACCCCGTTTCCACCTCAAGCAGGCGACCTTCCGGTCTCATGCTCACTTGGGGCGGGTCGCGTGGTCTTGCAACCAGGCGATGTCTGGGTCGCCGGGAGCGGCAATGATCGGGCCGATAGGCAGTTGTTGCTGAGGGACGAAGGCTGGCACGGTGCGCGGGTCGAGCCAGCGATGTGTCTCCGCGTGACCATCGGCGAAGGAGAAGTTGCAGGCAAGATCGTGCAGCATGTTGGGGTAGTCGGTGTTGAACTGGTAGAGGGCGGGCTGATTCGGGTAGCCGCTCATTTCGGTCTGGAAATCCGGCCAGTTGATCGAGTCGGGGCGCATTTCCGGGAAGACGAACGTCTTGGCGGGTCCAGGGGCCGTTAGATCGGTTGCCTTAAGAAAGAGCCGGAACTGGCTCGACCAGCCCCAGCCACCATCAGTGCCCTCAAAACCACCCAGATAAACGTTCATCGAAATGCTCCGGACCCGGGGTCGGGCCACGCCGTTGAAAATCACGTAAGAGGGATCGGACGGACAGCGCCAAATTTCGTAGGCATTGGTGCAGTAGGGCCACATGGGGCTTCGGAATATATTGTAGGCCGGATCCCAATTGGAGCGATTGGCCCCATCATAATCCATGGCGCCGTTAACCCATACTGGCAGCGAGGATATCGGAGGCGGCGCGGTTGTTGAGGAACTTGCATATAAGAGCTTGTCTTGATTGTCCTCGGTGTATTCGCGCCAGGCCAAGGTCAACTGGTGGAGGTTGTTGAGGCACTGGAAAGTGCGGGATTGAGTTCCGAACCTGGTCAGGCCGGACAAGAGGGTGGTGAACAGCAAGGCAAGCACCACCATAACGATCGCCAACTCGAGTCGCGTAAAGCCCAGAGCGGTGCGTGGGGGGCGGGTGCCGCGGGCGGCGGCGGAAGGTCGCCCGAGGTTTGGAACCGTGATTGCCTGGCGGATGGTGTATTGCATAAGCGGGTTCTTGTTCTAGAAGGCAACGACTCGATAGAACCTATGGCCTGAGGCGGGGGCGAGATCTGTTGCTTGCGCCTGGTCGCCTTGGATGGCGATGTTGCCGTTCACCGCCTGCCATTCGGCGTCATTCAGGTCGTTCTTGAATTGGACTTGGTAAGTCTCGCCTGGCCTCGCTGGCCAGGTGAGCGTGGGTCCTGAGCCCGGGGGTGTGGAAACCGAGACGAATAAGAAAGACAGGGCGAAGACGTCGCTCGCCCAGTTGAAATCCTGGGCCACGAGGTCAGAAGCCCAGCTTGCGAAGAAAAGTGTGCGCCCATCACCGCTGAATACGGGTGTGAGCGAGCGGTTGTCCGCCGGTGCGCCATTGACCCGGCTTGCGGTGAGCAGGGTCGTAGTTCCGGAAAGGCGATCGTACAGGAACAACTGCGGGACCTTGTTGGCGCCGGCGAGGGGGAGAATGTTAGTGGCCAAGCTTCGATAAGCCACGAACCGCCCATCGGGGCTAATATCCGGAGAATCAGAATCCGCATTGCCCCCGCCAACGGCGCCGAATGCGGAGCTGACCAGCAACTTGGTACCCTCCGCAAGGTCATGAAGATAGACCTGGTTGGTGGTGTAGGACGAGGATGGGCTTGCGGCGTAGGTGAGGAAGCGGCCATCCTGGCTGAAACGGAGCCCTGACCGGCTTGCTCCGTAGGCAGCCGCCAGCGCGAGGACTCCCCCCGTCGAACGGGAGTAAAGCTTGAGATAGGGGTTGTCGAAGCAGGCGAGCTTGCTGCCATCGGGGCTGATGGCGATACTTCCGGAAGACCCTGTCATAGTGAAAGCAAAGGTACGCGCGGAGAGTTGGGAGTCCCAAATGAAGACCTTTGGGAATTGCAGCACTGGCCCGAGCATCAAGTCAATGAATGCGATGAACCGGCCATCAGGGGACATCGAGGCAGCGCCCGCGCCGCCAGTCGTGAGCGCGTACGTCAGCCCGGCTTGTGTGTCCCGTAGAAACAGGTTTTCGGTGGAATACGGCGCGCTCAGCGTCAGGTTCGAGGCAAGACTGCGAAACAGGACGAATCTGCCGTCCACACTGATCGCAGGGGAATAGGAAGCTGCGTTGCCGGACCCAGTGCCGCTGGCATTAAGGCTGATAAGGCTGGTTTGGCCCGTTTGCAGATCGCGCAGAAAGACGTCTTGCGCGCCATTGGTGTCCGAGTTGACCAGGTTGTCAGCCGTGCTGGAGAAGGCCACGTAACGGCCATCGGTGCTGATTGCGGGCTCGCTGGAAATGCCGTCCGCACCGGTGCCGTTGGTGCCGATGCTCACCAGAATGTTCGTCCCGAGGAGCCGGTCGCGCACGAAGACGTCGCGGAAGCCATTGGTGTCGTTGGAGACGAGGTCATCGGCTTCACTCGCAAAGGCGACAAAACGGCCATCGGGACTGGCCGGCGAACTGGACAGGGCGCTCGCCCCTTCCGGTGTGGGAGAGAGCAACGTCGGATCATGGGCCGAGATCAGCTCGCTCGTGTTGGTGGCCAGGTCACGCGCGAACACATCATACTGCTGGTAGCGACCTCCGGTCCGGAGCTCTGCGTCCGGGCGCTCGAAGGCAACGAGTTGGCCATCGGCGCTAAGGCGCGGGGCGGTAGCAGGACCCAGCGGTGAGCCGGCCTCGCCAGCGTCAACGTCTGCCAGGACCGTAATGCCGGCCTGGACGTCGCGGACGTAGAGATGATACCCGTCGGGGATTGAGTTGGTTACCAGGTTGCCGGCGTTGCTGAGAAAGGAAACATAGCGCCCCGCGGAGTCCAGGGCCGGCCATGCGCACACCGAGTTGGTCGGCACGTTGCCGTTCTGGTCTCCGCTGATTAGCGTGGTGACTCCCGATTGGGCATCCCAGAGCTCGATGCAGATGGTGCCGGAGGCATCGGTATTGGCCACAAAGACGATGAATCTGCCGTCGGGTGTCATGGCGAGGTTGTGGATTTCCTCGGCGTTGGCCGTTGGAACATAAGCATTGGTGGAAACGAGGTCAGTCAGGCCCGTATCCAGGCTAAAGCAGAGCACAGTACCGGGTGCGCTGGCCGCCGCGGGTGGCGAGGAGGTGCAGGATTCGTAGGCGAGGAACTTACCGTCGCTGCTCAAGATATGATTGAAGCAGTAGGCCATTGAGGTGCCGAAGAACGCGGGGGCACCGGCGCTGGCGTGGATGGTGGTCCCCGCCACCAGGTCGCGGACATAGATCTCACCCCCCTTCGTTACTCCCGGGACCAGGTTGGTGGCCGTGCTATAAAAGGCAACGTATCGGCCATCGTCAGAAATGTCCGGTGACTCGGATCCGACCAGGATATTGGCGCTGGAGGCACTGGCACCAACGCTCGCGAGCGTTGTCACCCCTGCGCGCAAGTCGCGAACGAAAACATTTGGGATGCCATTTGTGGTGTCGGGTGCCAGGTTGCTGGCGGAGCTGACGAAAGCCGCGTAATGCCCATCCGGAGTGAGGGTCGAGCTGCGGCAAAGACCATTACCCACCGTGCCGTTTGTGCTGGCGCTGACAACGAAGGTAATGTTGCTCCACAGATCGCACACGAAGACATCAACTACTCCGTTCGTGTCACCGGGGACGAGGTCGCTGGCGGCGCTTTCGAATAGGGCATAGCGCCCATTGGTGGAAACGCCTGTCGGCACAGAATCCCCGTTGCCTGGGCCGGTTCCGGAGTAATTCACACTCACGAGCGTAGTCGTGCCGTTCACCCGGTCCCGGAGAAAAGCGTTCCACTTCTGGAGGATGCTGCCGGGGGCAGGATTGGTGCTTGGATTCAATATGAGGTTGTCAGCCGTGCTCGCAAAAAGCAGATAGCGGGCATCCGGAGTGAGGACTACGCCGAAGGAGTCGCCGTTTCCGCCGGCAGGAGGGCTGTTGGCGAGCCGCGGCACCGAGACCAGTTCAAAGGGCCCTGCAGCGGCGCAGACGCTGCCGCACAGCGCCAAGGAGCATAGCCATCCGAGGCTTTTAGCAGATCGGTTCATTCTAAAGGTTCCTTTCTATTCTTCGCGGGTGATCAGCCGGACCGGCGTCGATCATGGCACGTGGAAGTCGGGTCCGTTGATCAAGGCCGTGGTCTTCACGGACATCCACCAGATATCATCATTGCCCGGCTGGCTCGCTATGGTTGCAAAGTCGCTGGTCAGATACGTGCGGTTGTCCTTCCACTTGTGGATTTCGGCGTGGCCGTCGCCAAAGGCGACGGCGCAGGCGCCGTCGTGCGCGACTGACGGCCAATCCACCATTTCATATTTCGGGGGTTGGTTTGGCCCCACGGTGGCGAAGCAGCCGTCGTTGATGCTGAACTTGTTTTCATCCATAAGGACCAGCGTATTCGCCGGACCGGGGCGCAACATATCAGTGGTCTTGCCGTAGGTGTACCACGTCGTGCTACGTGCTTCGTTATGGCTCCCGGTCAGCCACGGGCCAAAGACGGCCAACCTGCCGCCACCCTGGGAGTAATAGCCGAGAGTCCCCACGGCGGAGCTCATCGAAACGCTGCGCGCGTTGGGAATCTTGTTCCCTTTGAGGGCAGGGTCGTTGGCGGACTCGCCATCGGGATACCCGGGGGGGCGGTTGTCCGCCGGACAATGATAAATGGAGACGTTCGCGCCTTGGTACGGCGCCAGAAGTGACCGGGTCGGGTCCTTAAGGATGTCCGGGTCATATTCATTGGCCCCGCCAATGGCCGCATCGCCGCCAACCCAATTGCCATAAGGAAGGGCGTTGCCATCATCAGGATTGGGGGGAAGCCAGTTCTGGTAGTCGTGCGTGTACATGAGCATGGCGGTCATGAGCTGTCTGAGGTTGTGCAGGCATTGGAAGCCCTGGTCGCTAACCCGCGTGCGGGCCAGGGCGGGGGTGAGGAGCAGGGCCAACAGAACGAACAGGCCGAGCAGAGCCAGCAAGTCGGCCAGGGTGAAGGCCGCACTTGTCTTTTGGGGTACGGCGGCTTTGGTGAGACCGGCCGCACTGGGATCAAGGCAGTTTATGTTCATAAAGCTAAGCGCGGGAGGAATGGTTTATTGTGCGACGACGCGATAGAATCTCTGGCCGCCGGGAGCAGGCAGGTCATTCAAGTAGGCGTGTGTGCCGACGAGCGTGACGCTGCCGGCCGCGTCCTGCCAGGCGGGATCGGCGAGGGTGTTCTTGAATTGCACACGGTAGGACTTGCCTGGGGCAACGGGCCAGGAGATCCAAATGCCCGGGCTAGGGCCCGGCGCAATCGCCGTGCGGAACAGCGGGACCGTCCCAGAGGAAAGCAGGCTGACGGCGAAGATGTCGCTCCAACCGTTGAAGTCAAACGGGACCAGGTCAGAGGCCCAGCTTTCAAAGAAGACGGTGGTCCCGTCGCCACTGAACATCGGCGTCAGGGAACGGTTGTTTGCGCTCGAATCGCTCCAGCAACTGACGCTCAGAAGCATGGTGGCGCCGGTGAGCCGGTCCCAAAGGAACACGTCCGGCACGCCGTTCAGATCGCCGGGGACGAGATTGGAGGCAGCGCTGCGATAGGCGACGAAACGGCCATCCGGGCTGATGTCCGGGGAATCGGAGTCGCCATTGGCCGAGGCAGCAGGAGTATAGGGCTGGCTGACGAGGGTGTTGGAGGCGGTCAGGCAATCGTAGAGATAAACGTCATTCAAGCCGTTGGTGTCAGCGGGGACTTTGGCGCTGCTGGTGACGTAGGCCAGATAACGGCCATCGGCGCTGAAACTCGGAGTGGCGTGCGATACCGAGCGCGCGGAGCCCAGCGGGTTAAGGGTGCCGGCGGCCCGATCCACGAGGTAGATATTGGTGAGAGCGGATGCTGAGACATAGGCAATGCGGTTGCCATCGGGGCTGATGGCCAATGAGAGAATGTCACTTCCATCGGGAACCCTACTGGCGTAGGCATTGGTGTGGAGTTGCGAATCCCACACATGCCAATCGGCCTGCTGGCCGCCGTAGGCGACGTAGTGGCCGTCGGTGGTAACGGCGACCGGCAGCGCTCGCGAGTAGATTGAGTTGTTGAAGGCGCTCACGGCATAGGTGGTGGCAGACCCAAGGTCGCGCCAAAAGAGGTTTTCTACTGAAGTACCAAATGAGCCGGCCACCAAGTCGTTCGCCTGGCTGTGAAAGAGCACCGCGCTACCATCGGACGTGATAATCGGGGTGTAGGAGGCGCCGGTACCGCTGAATCCGCTGCTGTTGACGCTGACCAGAGCAGTGCTACCGCTCCACAAATCGCGCACGAAGACGTCGGATGCCTTGTTCCTGTCCCCGGCAACGAGATTGGTGGCGCTGCTGCTAAAGGCGACGAACCGGCCGTCGGCGCTGATAGTGGGCTCGCCGGAGGCGCCATTTTCCGACGCAGTCCCCGAAGCGTCCACGCTCACGAGGATGGTATCGTCGAACGCCAGGTCGCGCACGAACACGTCTGGGTAGCCGTTCGTATCATTCAGCACCAGATCATCGGCGGAGCTGGTAAAAGTGACCATGCTGCCTTCAGCACTCACCGACAGAGGCGCCAGGGTGCTTGGGCCGTCGGGGGTATGGCACGCGAGGGCCGGGTCGCCTTTTGAGACGAGCTCGGTTGTTCCTGCGAGCAGGTCGCGCATAAAGGCGTCCCAGGACTGGTTGGCATTGCTCGGCACGAGGCTGCCGTCAGCCGCCTCGAACGTGACATATCGGCCGTCATCCGTTATGTGCGGCGCGGTGATGGCCGTGACGCCGGAGCCGACTCCATTGGGGTCAGCGTCTGCGAGGCGGGTGATGCCCGCCTGCAAATCGCGGACATAGACATGGAAATCGCCGGTGAGCAAGTTGGTGGCAAGGGTGGTGGCGGTGCTCTGGAAGGTGACGAACCTTCCGTCAGGCGTCATGGCGGGCCAGATGCTCGTATCGTTGACCGGCACGGCGCCGCTCAAATCGCCGCTGACCAGCGCGGTCGCGTTCGAGAGGGCGTCCCAAACATAGATGCAGGCCGCCTGGCCGAGGCTGGAAGCCGTGTTGGCCGTGAAAGCGACGAACCGCCCGTCGGGGGTCATCGCCAGCGTCTGAATGGTCTCCGGCTGACCGAACAAGGCGGCCGCGTTGGTGCTGACGATGTCGGTGTGGCCGGTGCCGAGGTTGTAACGGAGGACAATTCCGGTAGTGGGCCAGGAGGAAGGGCTGGCTTCGTAGGCGACGAATTGTCCGTCGGCGCTGATGACGTGACCGAATGAAACCGGGTTGGTTGCGTTATTAAGGAATAATTGGAGAGCCTCCCGCGCATAGGCGCTGGCCCAGACCGTAGTGTTGCCCACCAGATCGCGCAGGTAGATTTCTCCCCCGCTTTGGGGAACGCCCGGCACGAGATTCGTGGCGGTGCTGAAGAACGCCACATAACGGCCATCCGGCGTTATGAGTGGTGCCTCCGATCTCCCACTCGCTGACTGGGCACCGACACTGGCCAGGGCCGTCGTCCCGCTCACCAAGTCTCGGACAAACACGTCCCGAATGCCGTTGGTATCTCCGGCGACCAGGTTGCTGGCGGCGCTGACAAAGACGACATACCGTCCATCCGGGGTCATGACGGAGCTATCTGAGGCGTCGTTACCCGGAAGGCCGTTGGTGGCGGCACTGACCAGGATGTTCGTGCCGGCCCACAAATCGCGGACGAGCACATCCGAGGCGTTGTTGGTGTCGCCGGAGATGAGGTCACTCGCGCTGCTTTCGAAGAGCATGTAGCGTCCGTTGGTGGAGATTCCAACGGCGTAGGAATCTCCGTTGCCGCCGTTGTTTCCGGCCAGATTCACGCTGATGAGGGTGGTTAGCGCGTTGTTACGGTCGCGGAGATAGGCATTGAGCGGCGGGAGCAGGTCGGAGACGGCTGGGGCGGCGTTGTTACTTGCGACCACGAGGTTGTTCGCATCGCTGGTAAACAGGACAAAGCGGCCGTCAGCGGAGGGCAGTGGCAACGAGGAGTCGCCGTTGCCGCCAGGGAGGGTCGGCAGCGATGGGTCCCGAACGGTGACTAGTGCGGCCCCGTGAAGCACGGTGGCACAGAGAAGGCAGGACAACGCGATCAGCAGCCTGCGTGGTTTTGGTTTGAGGATCTTGTTTTTCATACGTTGGATTATTTGGTTGTCTGGATGGCTTGGATCAGGGGCAGCATTGGTTGACCTGCGGGGGCGGGCGCCGACGATGTGGCGGAGCGCCAAGGCGAACCGGCATTCGCGGCTTATTGCAAGTCGCTGCAAACTCACAGTTTGCCTCAATTCCGTACAGGCTACAGGCTCTTCAGTTGTATCCATCACCCATAGCTCGTAAGCCGCGGGGCGATTCTTTCAAGAATCCTCGCGTGGGGGATTAAGTGGGCAACCAGAGCAACGTCTCGGAATTACCTATACACTCGTGGATGAGAAAGCGTATTCTCATGCCAGGCCCGTTAGTTCTCCTCTTGATCGGGTTCGGCTTTGGCCTTCGGCACAGAAGTCGGCGCGTTTGTAGTTGAGCGAGGGGGCGCGGTTTCCTTGAGGAAGTGATCCAAGATTGACAGGTAAACCCCGGAGGCGAGGCCACCGTCTTCGCCCGACTCGCGCTGGAGGGCGCGCAGTTGGTCGGCGACAGCTTTGGCTTGGGCGCGGATGTCACCCACGCCCAGATTGCCGCCAAGCAGGCCGCCGAGCAGTTCATTGAACTTGGCATTCGCTTCAGGCCCGGCGTCGCTCAGCAATTGCTCCCGCACCTGCTGAATGAGGTTGGTGGGCACGCTCATTCCCTTCAGGGCCGGGGAACCTCCCGAGGCGGCATTGGTGAGCGCTGCTGCTAGTCCGGGCAGCGCGGCGTTTGTCCTGCTAGTGGACAATGCAGGAGAGTTCGTCGTCTGGACGGGACCGAAGGTTATGGTCGCGACCTTGCTCCGCGGCAATCGCAACGTGCCGAGCACCTCGCGTTTCAGGACTACAACATTCGTGCTCAGCAAAAGCACATGGCCGACATAGCGGTCGCCGTTTTGGAGTTCGACCTGGTCTGCTGGAAGTTGACCGGCGCCTGCCAGAAGTAACCAGCCGGCAAGAATGAGAGGACTCCCCCTTCGGAGGGCGCCTGAGTTCGATGGATGACTCCATCCTCCTGGATAAAACGCGTCACCAAGCAATGAATTAAGGTTGTGCATGGCCAAGGTGAACAGGAGATAGGAATCCTTCAAGGCGAGCGGATGCGGTAGAAACGGGCGGATAGTTCGTCCATGTCAGGTCGCTGAATTAGTGAGCAACAGCGCGATACAGCGCGCGGGTTTCAAGCGGTGCGGAATTCGTGACCACAAAGTGGGCGGCGCCACTGAAGGCGACATTTGTTCGTGCCGGGGACCAAGCCAGGAAGTCGGAGGAGCTTTCCAGGACGTAGGAATAGTCCGGCTGGCCCTGGAGATCCACCTCGAAGAACCCATTTGACCGCAGCAGCGGGCTAGTGAGCAATGCCCGGCTGGGTATCATGCTCGTCCCGCCATAAGTGAGGGTCACAACTAAGGTATCCTGGGCCAGCGGGTTGCCATCCGCATCAGCGAAGCCCAGAGGACTGCCGAGTGGATTGAAAACGGTTGACACACCGCACCTACTAGGTGTAACCGGAGTAAGGACCATTTCGAGACCGTCTGGACTAAAGGAGACCGCGAATGCTCCATTGGAACAAGCGCCGCTGCCCGTCCCGCCTATTCCGCCTACTTCAAGTATGCCGCCCCACGTTAGAATGGGCTTGGTAAAGTGCACCCCAACGGGCGAATTCGGCGGCACACCAGAAGCCCCATTCGTGGGACTGGTCCAGGCGATCATCGGAGGTGTGTTATCGCCCTCTCCCTGAGTCTTCAGCCAAAAGTCCGTCTGAGTGAAGAGAAATGACCCGCCGCTCGCTCCCCACTGCGCGTTGGTGACGATCTGCTGCGTCCTGTAAAAGACGAGCCGTCCCAAGTAAGCGTGCCCAGGCCGAAAGGTACCCGCCGGTATAACCACCGAGGTCGCCGTCCCTGGCAGCGCGCCTAGGGTGCCGGCCGCCGGCGTGCTGAAGACGTCAGACGACACCGTCTGAACTTGGCAGGAGATGAAGTCGGCACCGGTCGCCCCGTCGAACGCATTCCAGCTCAGGATGAAATCGCTTGCCGCGTCCACCGTTTGTGCCGCACCGAGGTTAGCAACGGCCGGCGGAGCTGGAAATGAACCCGCCGCCAGCATGTTCGTGAAATACTGGTGACCTTGAGGAAAGGAGTACAGGTCGAACGTGTAGTCCCCATTTGGATAGACTACATTAAGTCCGGCTTGATCCAGCGCACGACCCCAGAAGGCATAAGGCCCCCCATTACCCGACGGTTGCAGGGGAAGTGAAAATCCATGCCCGGGCGGCCCAATTACGCTAATAAAACTCACATTCGATACCTGCATCACCTCGGCGTTGAATAAGTACGGCGGCGACTGCTTGATCACCGGCGCGCCACCAGCCGTTTGGTCGTAATAGAGGCCTTTCCCAATACTGCAAAAGGCGAAACTACCCGCCCAGAGCGTGTTGGTGCAAATACCGATCAAGAGAGTTCCTGCGAGAGCCTTAGTTGTTTTCATAGTGGTTTAGATTAGCTCGTGCGTTCCTGATATTGGGTCGGACCAGAAGCCGAGATTATTCAGCTTGGGCCCCATTTTCCTGTCTCAATGCATCCTTGCCGACCATACCTGGCTGGGATCTGTCTTGGCATGCCCTGCTGTTGCCAGACGTGCCGGAGCAGGGCTCGAAGTGACGCGCGCAGCGCCGCCAGGACCGAGAGGTGGAAGGCGGTTTGGGCCCTGATTCCAAACGGGTATGGTCAACCGTGCTGTCGGCAAGAGTTGATAGATATCGGCTCGCACGACAGCACCGCCGCGGTAGAAGCCTTCATACCTTCGCGGCACGAAGAGTAGCGGAGCTGGCTGGGCTGCCGTGGACCGCTGGACTGGCGAAACCTGGGCGTTGGCAACCGCTGTCGTGCTGACGGCTCTATCACGCTTGGGAGGCGTTTCGGGCGCGCGAGGCGCAGGTGAGTAGTTGGCGGCGGAAGGTCGCGCCGGGACGGTCATTGGCACAGGCCGTAGCGCGGCACCGGGGGCCGCGGAGCACGACTGCGAGGGCCGAGCGGCGGTCGCACTTGCCTGCTCGACGGGCGTCAAACGAATGCGTCCAGGAGCGCTGTCAGCCACAGCGGCGTTTAAAGTCTGTTGTGCCACAGAGGTTCGCGCGGCGCTTGGCGACCGCCCCTGGTGACGCTGGTACCAAGCAACGCCAACCGTCCCAATCACCGCAGCGACTGTCGCCACTGCCAGCAGGGCCTTTATTCCGACCCCTGTCGCGGGCGCAACGGCCCCGGGGAGCCACGCTGAATCCGCCGCGGCCGTCACCAAGCCAAGCTCGCCCAGGCTAATCCGCAACGCCTCGGGAGCGATATAGTGGCTGTGCAGTAGGAGTGTTTGCAACGGCACGAGGCCCACCTGGATGCCCCGCTCACGCAGGTTCTGGCGCAACCCATCCAGCGCCTCGGCAATTCGCCGGGAAATCGTGGGCTGCGAAATGCCTTGCTCGGCTGCTATTTGGACGGTGCTTCGGCGTTGCAGAAAATGGCACCTGAGCAATTCCTGCTGGTCTTCGGCCAAAGCCTCCAACGCCTCATCTACCGCTGGTTCAACCTCCGACCAGGAACTGGCACCGCCACAGGCATCCGCGGCATAAACCGCTTCGCGGCGTCGCCGGGAAACATTCTGCCGAATCAGGTCCACTGCGCGCCGCGTTGCCACTTTGTGCAGCCAGCTCCCCAGCGAGCCCGTAATCCCATCGGCCTTCTTCGCCAACTCGAAGAAGGTCTCCTGCGCCGCGTCGGCCGCCTGCGCCTCATCGCCCAAAACACGCCGGCAGGTCGTATAGACCATGTCCGCATACCGACCCATAATGATAGAAAAGGCGCTGTCATCGCGGCACCGGGCAAACCTGCGAATTAGCCGCTGGTCGCTTTCCTCAAGGTTGAAGCTGCGCAGAGCGATCATACTCAATTATTGTCCACTGATCAGTCGGCGCCGACGATGTGGCGGAGCGCCAAAGCGCACAGGCATTGGCGGCTTTTTGTAAGTCGTTGCAACCACACAGTTTGCCTCAGTTCCACGCGGGCAACAGGCTCTTCAGTTGTGTCCATCACCCATAGCTCGTAAGCCGGGGCGCGATTCTTTCAAAGATTTGCGCGGAGAGGGTTAACCGGGCAATCAGTTGTGGCTCATGAGCCAGAAGAAGCGCCAGATGAGGCCGCCGAGGACGCCAAGGGCGGCGAGCACGCCGAGGACGGCGAACACTTTGGTTAGGAGGTCGGTGTTTTCCCTTCGGCGCAGGGCAGCTTTATCGAACTGAAAAGCCAGCAGGGCGAGCATCATTTCTTCAGCGGTTTGGTAGCGCTGCCAGGGCTTCGCGCGGCAGGCTCTGAGAATGATCTTGTTCAGTAGAACCAAGTCCCGCGTTTCGGCATGGCTGCCGGGGAACTCGGGCAGGGCCGGATACTCGTTGCGGTCCCTGCCGGTGCTGATTTCGTAGAGGACTTTCCCGAGGGCGTAGATGTCGGAGCGGATCGTGCCCGAGCCTTCCGGGGCCAGGAAGCCTTCGGTGCCGACAAAGGAGCAGCCCTCGGAAGCATCGGTCACCAGCCCGATGTCGGCGAGTTTGGGGGTGCCGTTCACGAAGATGATGTTGGAGGGTTTGATGTCGCGGTGGAAGAGGCCGTGCTTGTGGAGGAACCCCAGGGCCGAGGCAATGGCCGCGCCCAGGCGGACACATTCGGCGACCGGGAGCCGCTTTAGCCGGTTCTTGTCCTGCTCCAAGGTTCGCGGCGAATAGGTCGCCGGAAGGAACGTCGGGCCGGTGACGACATCATCGGCCAATTCCATCACGCAGTAAAAGTATCCGGCGGCCTCGTTGCGCCCGACCTGCAAAATATCAACCAGCCCATCATGCAACCGCGAGACGGGCTCGAACTTCATGATGCCGTTGAACTCGCGCTCGAAAGGGCGGCGGTGCCGGAACATGTGCTCATGCACGATCTTCACCGCGCGGTAGGAGCCGAGGGCGTTCTTTGCCAGCCAGACCTGTCCGCTGCTGCCGCTCCCGATGAGGCGAATTAGCTCGTGATCAGGGACAACTGGAATCGTGGCCGTTTCCGTCACACTCTCATTTAACGAGTCACCATTGTTTTTCAAGCATACGAACTTCCCTTTTGAGCAGGGCCAGGAGCCGGTGTTTGGCGAGATAGACCTGAGCGAGGCTGACTTGAAGTGTTTTTGCGACCTTGATCGCCGGCCATTGCCTGACGACGTTCAGGTCGAACATTTGATAATGTTCTTCTTTGACGCGGCGCTTGACGCGCTCCAGCGCGGCCTCCATCAGATTCGATTGCCATTCGGCTTCCCAGATTCGTTCGAGCTCTGAACTCACTGGTAGGGGCATTTCACCAGGTTCCAGCAAACTGGTTGCTCCATTTAACGGAGCCTCCTCTCCTAAAGCCTTCGGGTTACGCTTGCGCAATTGGTCGGCAATCCGCCAGCGAGTGAGATTTCGCAGCCAGCCTTTGAACGAACCGAGCTTAGGGTCGCGTTTGAACTTGCTGATGTCTCTTGCCACGCAGATGACCGTCTCCTGAACGACATCCTGTGCCTCGGCGTCGGTCAAACCGGACTTGAGCGCAATAGAATAGATCAACCGCCAGTAAGTATCGAAGAAATCCTTCCAACTCTCCTGATCGTCCCAGTCCTGTAGCCGGCTCAGCAGGCTGTAACGGGTCGGAATAAACTCTTCCGTTTGCGAGTTCACTATATCGTTCATACCTGAATTGCTCGTAAAAGACGACTGGCTTCTTGCAAGAGTTTTGCGCACCACAGCAGGAAAGGACCGACTCCAAGCGGCCACGGCTGACAGCACTTAAGACGGAACGGCGATCGGGGCTACAGGGTTCTATTCCCGGCGGAGGAACTTGGCAACGGCCTCGGTGCGCGTGCGGACCTGGAGCTTTTCGTATATGCGGCGGATGTAGGTGTGCACCGTCTCGTAGCTGATGTTCAGCTTGTCGGCGATTTCCTTGTAAAGGAAGCCCTGGCTCAGGCAGTCGAGCACTTCCTGTTCGCGCTGGGACAGGTTTTCCGTCGGCTGGGGAGAAGGTGCCGCCTTCTGGAAGGACTGCGTCACCTTGCGCGCGATATGGGTCGTCATCGGCGAGCCGCCCCGATGCACCTCACGGATGGCCTCGAGCAGCTCGGCGCTCTTGCTGCGCTTAAGCAGGTAACCGGAGGCGCCGGCCGCCAGGGCGTTGAAGATGTTGTCCGTGTCTTCATAGACAGTGAGCATGACGGCTTGAATCTTCGGGGCGAGCTGCTTCAATTGCCGGACGCATTCTACTCCGTTCATGCCCGGCAGGTTGATGTCCATGAGCACTACTTCCGGATTATCTTTCGGCAGGCCGGCCAGGGCGGCCTCGGCATTCGCGTAATGGCTCACGCACTTGAATCCCTCGGCCCGGCTGATGACGCGCGCCAGCGTGCCGCGCAACTGGTCGTTGTCTTCTACGATGGAAACGGCGATGGGCATGTGGTCCTCCTGGGCACAGTTAAGTCGTATTCAATGGGGCGGTCAGGCGGACCACGGTGCCGCGTTCGGTGGCCGGGCCCAAAGAGAAAGTGCCGCCGATGTCCTCCATGCGTTTGCGCATGTTGCGCAAGCCATTTCTGGTCTGGACCGCTTTTGGGTCCAGGCCGCCCAGGCCCCGCCCGTCGTCTTGGATCTCGAGGGTGAAGCTGGCAGGCTCGAGGCGCAGGCGGAGCGAAACGGCCGTGGCCTGAGCGTGACGCACGACGTTGGTAATCGCTTCCTTTGAGGCGAGGAAAACGTTGTGCCGCACCTCCGGCGTAATCGGCGTCCCGGGCAACTGCGGGGGCGCCTCCAGCCGGTAGCGCAAGCCGGCCACGGCCAAGTAGTCCTGGGCGTATTTGCACACGTAGGTGATCAGGCCATCCAGGGTGTCATTGGAGGGGTTGACCGTCCAGACGATCTCATCCAAGGCGCGCGTGGTCTCCAGGGCGGTCTGCTCGATTTGCCGCGCATGACCCTGGACTTCTTCCGGATGGTCCTTGTCGCCCTCCACCAACTCGCCGAGCAAAGAAAGCTGCGTCAGGCTGGCGCCGACCTGGTCGTGGATGTCGCGCGCGATGCGGGCCCGCTCCCTTTCCAGTGCCTCCTTTTGCCGCAAGGCGGCCAGTTGGCGTTGCAACCGCTGCGTGGAGACGTAATGCACCGACCCGACGATCATGCCAAGGAGCGCCACCGTGGTCAGGCTCAGGAACCACCACGTCCACCAGAAGGGCGGCAGCACGGTTACCCCCAGCGTGGCAAAGGATGGGTTCCACACGTCATCCTCGTTGCAGGCGGTGACCTTAAAGTGATATTCACCCGGCGGCAGCTTGCCATAGAATGCCTTGCGGGCATTGCCGGGCCGCTCCTTCGGAGTAGTCTCATACCCCTCCAACTGGTATTTGAAGCGCCCTTTATCCGGGGCTGCCAAATTCAGACTTGCGAACTGGATCTCCAGGCCTTCCTTGCGGGGGGGAACGGTGACCGCCTGCGGCGGTGCGGCCCGGAGCGCCTCCGAATTCTGCACCTGTCCGTCAACCAACACGGCTTCGATGACCACCGGGGGCGGACTCGTGTTGAGGTTGAGCCGGGCGGGGTTCAGCCAGGCCAAGCCCCGAATGGTAGGGAACCACAAGGTTCCATCCGCGCTGCGACACGGCCCCGGCTGTGAGCCGGTGGTGCATTCTGTCGCCGGCAGACCGTCCGTTTCACCATAGACGCGACACGAAACAAGCGTGCTGCTGTCCTCGGCGAGCCGGTTCAGTTCGTCCTTGTTCAGGCGCATAAGACCGGCGTTAGAGCCCACCCACAGGTGGCCGCGTCCATCCTCCAGCAGGTAACCGAGGCGGTTGCTGGCCAGGCCTTGCTTCTTCGAATAGCGCGTCCACTTGCCGCCCTGGTATCGCGCCAGACCGCCCGAGGTCGCCACCCACAGCACCCCGTCCGCATCCACCTCGGCCGCCGAAACGCTGTTACCTGGCAGACCGTTCGCCTTGGTAAAACACGTAAAGCGAGCATCGCTCAGCCGGCTCAGTCCTCCCCCTTCCGTGCCGATCCACAGATTTCCTTCGCGGTCCTCACCGATCGCCCGCACGTCATCGGCCGGAAGCCCATCGCGGGTGGTAAAGAGCTTCAAGTCATCCAGCCGCAACAACCCGCCTTGGGTGCCCAGCCAAAGCCGGCCAGCCCGGTCCTGGAAGATGGCCGAGACTCTCCAGTCCAGCGCTTGCGGCAGGGCGAGCGGCGCAAACTGGCCATATTCCAGTTGATAAAGGTGCGGCCCCTTTGCACCCGAGGTGCCGCTGACCACCCAGTTGCCGCCCAGCGCGCCCTGCTTGCGCCCCACGAATACCGACTTCACATCCAGCAACAAGTCCGGATTGACATCTACTGGCAAGGAGCCGGGGATGAGCCGGAAGCGCTCCGTGCCACTCCCCGTGTAGTGGTCCACCCGGTTGCCCGTGTACCCGATCCATAGGCCATCCCGGCCATCCTCGCAGACCGATTGCACCACGGACCCGCTCGACCGTCCCAGCACATCAAAGAGCTTGCGCCTCACTCGGTTCAGACCGCCTCCGCTGGTACCCACCCACAGGCAGCCCTCGCGATCCATGGTCAGCGCCAACACCGAATTGTGCGACAAGCCGTCCTCCTGGGAAATCCGTTTGGAATTGCCTTCGGCATCAAACCAGTAAACGCCGTCGCCGAAGGTGCCGACCACCAGGTTGCCGTCCCGGTCCTCGCACGCCGCTCCAATCGGCAGCGTGTTGGTCCACGGATACGCGCCCCAATCGCGTTCCACGCGGTCCCCGTTGCACTTCTGGATCCGGCCATTGGCTAGGAGCCAATAACCACCCCGCATGCTGGCCAGGAGAAAGTTCAGTCGGATAGCGCTCGCCTTTCCCGGCACCAGCGAGTCGGGGTTGAGGGCAAGCAGTTGCGTATCCGTGCCGGCCCAGAGGCGGCCGGAATCGTCCGCAATCAGAGCCCAGCACAGGCTGGCCGCACCTGAGCCGACAGGTCGGGCCTCAACCTTCCCATCCCGATACCGAGCCAGCAGCCCGCTGTCCGTGTAAAGCAGCACCGCACCGTTGGTGTCCTCGCAAATCGCCATTAGGCGACCGGCATAACTCCCTTGCCCGATATCCACGTTGGTCACCTGGCCCGCTTTCACCATCACGATGCCCCCGTTCTCGGTGCCAACCCACAGGTTGGTCTGCCTGTCCTCATACAGGCATCTGATCTGGCTGGTATTCAGCCTGGGCGTGTTGTTCTCATCAAACACCTCGAACTGGACCCCGTCGAACCGTGCCAGGCCGGCCAACGTCCCGGCCCACAGAAAGCCATCCCGCGTCTGCGTCACCGTCAGCACCGCGCTGGAGGGGAGTCCCTGGGCGGTGCCGAAGACGTCCACGGTGAAACGCGTGTCGGGGGCGGCCCGGACACCGGAGCAGCACGCCCACGATAACAGGAGCGCGGCTGCGAGTGTCCAACTGTGCTTCGGCATGGCGGCTTCGTGCCCTGGGCCGGCCGGGACCGTCAGATCTGCGAATACGCCGTCGGGACCAGGAACCGGTTATAGATCTTGGACACCGTATCCGCGTATTGCGGATCGTTCTTGAGCTTGTCCCACGTGGGGTGGCCGCCGAACGCGCTCCAGTGTTTCTTATGCGCATCCTGATTCTCAGCCGAGACCATATAAGTCAGGTGTGGCAAATTGCTGCCGATGAGCGCCTGGCCGTAAAAGATCGGCCCCAGCCCCACCTCGTGCATGACGTCAATCTCGCCCGCGTTGAACATCTCCACCTTCTTGATCGCCTTGAGCTCGCTGTGGCTCTCGTAGGTGCGGAGCTCGAACATGCGCGGGTTCTTGTCCCGGCAATAGGCCGGCAGTTCCAGCTTCGGGAGCCCGGCAAAGGCCAGCAGCAGCCAACTGTCTATGCGCTCGAACGCCGGGTTGCTCTTGGGGGAGTTCAGATACTCCGCCCCCGCATTCTGATACTCCGGGTCGGCGCTCAGCCGCGCGGTAGCCTGGGCAAACACCTCCAGTGACGGATAGGTCCGCAGCACCCAGACCGTTGACCAATCCCTGATCTCGGTAGGGTCCGGCGCCCCGGCTCGATCCTGTTGCACAAAGACGCCCACCGGTTTGACGCCCAGCCGATTCAAGGCCGGAATCGCCGCCTTCTCGATATAGGCATCCAGCAGATCATGTTTGGCGCCGGCTTTGAGGCGGTAACCCCTGAGTTCGAAATACTCCCTGTCCCCGGGTCCAGTGGCGGCCGGCTCAGCCGCTGAGGTAGTGAGGGTAACCGTTCCCAAGCTCGCGAGAGTGGAAGCCGCCATAGAAGTCTTTATGAAGTCACGTCGTTTCATTTGTTCCTATTGGTTATGGATAGCCGTTGCTGTCCGTTGTTAACGGTGGGGATTGAAGCCCCTTTTAGCGACTGAGACCACAAAAATCGAGCGGGCCGCCCCAATCGTTGTTTTCTACCATCGGCCTTCGGCCTTGTGCTTCTCCGCTGTGTCAGTTTGTGCCGGGGCGAACAGGGGCGGCGGCGGGCTCGTGGTACGGTTTGCCGGCGCGGTAGAGGTTCAGCAGTTGCCGGCCGACGGCGGCGAGTTGGGCGTTGGTGCTGGCTTGCGCTGCGTCAATGGCTTTCTGCGCTGTCTCTAATGCCTCTGGGAACCGTCCGGCCTCGGCATAGGCTGCTGCCAGCGCGCCGAGTTCCCGGGCCTGGTCGCCACTAAGGCGACAGGCGTGTTCGGCGAAGCGAACGGCCTCTGCGCCATTCCGCACAGTCGGGTCTGAGCAGGTCGCCAAGAGCCACGCCAGGTTGTTGAGGGCCTCCGATTGGTCGGGTTTGGTCGCCAGCAACTGACGGTATTCCGCCACTGCCTCCCGGAACATGCGTAATTGGTACAGGAGCGCGGCCAACTGCAAGCGGGCATCGGTGTCCGGGCGCAGTCGGAGTGCGTCGCGAAGCTGTGTCACTGCTTCCTGTAGCCTCCCATGCTCTGCCAAGGCCGAGGCGTACGACTTACGGATATCGGCGTCGTTGGGCTTGAGCCTTAGCGCCGTCTGGAACTGAGATTCCGACTCGGCGTACTGCCCTTGGAGTGAAAGGAGGCGCCCGAGGTTGGAGTGCGCCTGAGCGTTGTCCGGGTTAATGGCGAGGGACGCCAGCAACTGGTCACGCGCTTCGGCATACTTCCGCTGCTCGGCGAGAATCCAGCCGAGGTTGGCGTGGGCGCACCAGGCGGCGGGGTTCTTGGCCAGCGTGTCCCGCCACAGCGCCTCTTCGCTTTGGAACACGTGCGCGCGCACTGTTGTCAGCATGGCCAGGCCTACCACCAATGCGCCGCCCGCGAACCACAGCACCCTGCCCTTCAGCGCGCAAGCAAGGCCTCCTGCCGCCAGCGCTACCAGGGCCGTCAACGGCAGGTAGTCGAAATGGTCCGAGACGCGGGAAAGCATCAGGAAGAACATGTTAAAGAAGCCGAGGACCGGGAATAGCGTCACGGTGAAGCACCCCAAGCCGAACAGCAGGTGCCGGCCCCAGGTCCGCCGCCAGGCCCAGCACGCGGCCAGCGCGCCGCACCACAGGAGCAACGGCAGATAGGACATCGCGGCAGTGGCATCAATCTCCCACCGCGGGTAGATCATGCACAGATTCAGCGGCAGCAGCGCTTTGCCCAGGTAGAACCACAGGGCCATGCCGGCTCCGGCCAACCGTCCCCAGAAGTTCTCACTCTGAACGGTTGCGCCGGTGATGGCCCCATGCGCCTGAAACCAGATGGTCATAAGCCCGAAGGCCAGCGCCAAGACGAAGAAGGGACTGGTGCGCAGCCAATCCCGCCACGTGATGCGCCCCCGTTGCCACCAGGCGCAGGCCAGCAGCACGAACGGCAGCATGACGGTGGAGGTTTTGCTTAGGAGGGCGAGAAGGAAGGCAAGGAGGGAGAGTGAGTAATTGAGGGAAGTCCGAAGTCCGAAGTCAGAAGACCGAAGGCTGGAGTCGGACTGGGAATACCAGAAGAGGCTTAGCAGGAAGAAGGGCAGCGACAGCGTGTTCTTCAGCTCGGAAATCCAGGCCACGGAGGCCACGCAGACGGGATGGACGGTGAAAATCATCGCGGCCAGCCAGGGTGCCGGCACTTTGAATTGCACCAGCACTCGCCACAGCAACAGCGCGCCGGCGGCATGGAGCAGGACGCTCATGACATGGTAGCCCGCGGGGTGATTGCCCCAGACCAGCCACTCCAGCCAAAACGCCACGTAGGTCAGCGGGAAATCCACGTGGAACCAGATTGCCCCGAGCGCCAGTTCCCCCTTCACCAGCGGATTCCGATGCACTACCAGGAAGTCGTCCCACAGGAAGGGTCCGCGCAGCACGGGCCAGTACACGGCGAACGCCGCAAGGACAATCAGCGCCGCGCCCCCGGCCAACCGGCGCCAATCCTCGCGCGGTTTCAGCAGTGGCTTCGGCCTCTCGTTCAGCTCAGACGGGCTCGACATGTGCTCGTCCTTACGTTGAGCCTAGACCGGCGCGGCTTGCCGGAGTTCGACGCGCCGGGTCTTGCCGCTGGTGGTCTTGGGCAACTCACGCACGAATTCGACCTGGCGCGGGTACTTGTAAGGGGCGATGAGCCGCTTGCAGTGCGTTTGCAGCTCGCGCTTCAACTCTTCGGCGGGCTCAACTCCCGGCCGGAGAACGACGCAGGCCTTGACAACCTGCCCGCGCAGCACATCCGGCTGCCCGATTACCGCCACCTCCAACACCGCCGGATGTTCCAGAAGGGCGCTTTCGACCTCAAATGGGCCAATGCGGTAGCCGGAACTCTTGATCACGTCGTCCTTGCGCCCGACGAACCAGAAATAGCCGTCAGCATCACGCCGGGCGCGGTCGCCGGTGAGATACCAGTCGCCGCGGAACTGGGCGGCCATTTCGCTCGGGTTGAGCCAGTATTCGCTGAACAGGCCCAGCGGGCGGTGCGGCTTCACGCGCACGGCGACTTCGCCTTCCCGGCCCACCGGCACCGGCCGCAAGTGCTCATCCAGCAGGGCCACCGTGAAACCTGGTGTGGGTTTGCCCATAGAGCCGGGGCACACGGGGTGGCCGAGCGAGCGGTAATTGCCGATCAGCGGCACGGTCTCCGTCTGGCCATAAGCCTCATGCAGCGTCAGGCCAGTCGAGTCCCGCCACAGGCTGAGCACCTCCGGGTTAAGCGGTTCGCCGGCGCTTACGCAATGCCGCAGATGGGGGAAATGCCAGCGCGAGAGGTCCTGCCGCACGATCAGCCGCAGGGCCGTTGGCGGGGCGCACCAGGTCGTAATGGGGAATTGGGCGAGGGTGTCGAGCGTCAAAACGGGATCAAATTTGCCGGACGCATCCAGCGCGAACACACACGCGCCCATGTGCCACGGGCCGTAAAAGCTCGACCATGCCGCTTTGCCCCACCCAAGGTCAGAGAGGTTCCAGTGCACATCGTCGGGCCGCAGGTCGAGCCAAAGCTGGCCGGTCAGACGATGTCCCAGCCCATAGCTGGCCTGCGTGTGCAGCACCATCTTGGGGTCGCCAGTCGTCGCGCTGGTGAAATAGAGGATGCCCGGATCGTCGCCGCGGGTGCGCTCTCCGCGGAAGCCGGCGCCCGCCCGGATGACACCCCGGTCGAAATCAATCCAGCCCGGTCGCTCCCCACCGACCAGCAGGCGCACGCCCTCGAAGCCGCCGACTTTCCCCACGCCCTCCTGGTTGGTAATGGCAGCACTGATTCTGGCGCTGCCCAGCCGGTAGGCAACATCGCGTGCGGTGAGCAGCAATGTGCCGGGCACCGGCACCGCGCCCACACGAATGAGACCGAGCATGGCAATCCACCATTGGGGAAGTCGCGGCAACATGACCAGCACGCGGTCTCCGCGACGGACCCCGCTCGAGCGCAGAAGGTCGGCGGCCTGGCAACTTAGGGTAGCCAGTTCCCGAAAACTGAACTTGTGCTCCGTGCCGGTCGCGGCATTGACGCACCAAAGGGCGGGAGCGCCCGGACGCTTCTCGACCCAATGGTCAATGACGTCGGTGGCAAAGTTAAAGTGGGGCGGCGCTTTAGTCGCTTCCAGGTTTACGCTGTGCATCGCGCCATGGGATAGCCGGAATGGCGCCCAAAGTAAAGCGACGCGGGCAAAGCAGGTCACTGCCGCCAGGGTTAGGTGGCAGGGCGCGTCACTCCGTGCGCGCCGTGAATGTCCAAGACCAGTCGGATTTAGGCTGTTTCCGTGTAATCGCTGGCGCGCACGGAGTGACGCGCCCTACCACCGCTGCCGGGGACCGCCTGGCGGCAGTGTCCAGATGCGCCGCTCACAACCGAATTCGCATTTCTGGCATTGACATTCCGCGGACATCGCGGGGAAGATGCGCCTATGAACGAAACGTCGAATTCTCTAACTACCCGTCGCGAGTTTATCAAAACCACTGGCCGCATCGCAGCGGCTTCCGCCCTGGCTGGAGTTGCCTTGCCCCACGTCCACGCCGCCGGGGGCGATCTCATCCAAGTAGCCCTCGTGGGGTGCGGGGGCCGCGGCACTGGCGCCGCCGCCAACGCCCTGGCCGTCAAAGCCGGTCCGCTCAAGCTTGTGGCCATGGCCGATGTCTTTGAGGACAGGCTGAACGGCAGTTGCGAAGGCTTGAAACGGGACAACGGAGACAAGCTTGATGTGCCGCAGGACCGCAAGTTCATCGGCTTCGACGCGTACAAAAAGGCGATGGATTGCCTCAAGCCCGGGGACATAGTTATTCTGACCACGCCGCCCGCTTTCCGCTGGGTCATGTTCACCTACGCCATCCAAAAAGGGCTAAACGTCTTCATGGAGAAGCCCGTCACCGTGGACGGCCCGACCACCCGCAAGATGCTCAAGCTGGCTGAAGAGGCGACCGCCAAGAACCTGAAGGTCGGGGTGGGCTTGATGTCCCGTCACAGCCGGGCGCTGCAAGAATTGGCCAAGCGCATCCAGGACGGCGAGATCGGCGACGTGATCGCCATGCGCGGCTATCGCATGCATGGGCCGGGCGGGTCGGCTTTCGTGACCAAGTGGCCGGGCAACCCAAGCGAGCTGCTCTGGCAGATCAGGAACTTCCATGCCTTCCTCTGGGCCAGTGGCGGCTGCTACAGCGACTTCTATATCCACGTCATTGACCATCTGTGCTGGATGAAGAACGCCTGGCCGGTCAAGTGCCAGGCTCTCGGCGGACGGCATTACAAGCTAGACCCTGAGGGCCGGCCCTACGTTGATCAGAACTTCGATGCGTATTCCGCGGAATACGTGTTTGCCGACGGCGCCCGGATGACCCTGGATGGGCGATGCATGAATGGCTGCAATGACATTTACTCCAGCTACGTGCATGGCAGCAAGGGCTCGGCCATCGCCTCCAAGGCCGGCGACTGCGGCGCCCCCTCCATGACGTTCAAGGGCCAGAATCCCGCGCGCTCCGACATGATCTGGACCTCCAATATCGCACCGGACCAGCGTGATCCCTACGAAAATGAATGGAACGACCTGGTGGACGCCATCCGCAACGACAAGCCTTACAACGAAGTCGAACGCGGCGCAAAAGGCAGCCTGGTGACGAGCATGGGCCGCATGGCCGCCCACACCGGCCAGGAGATTACCTTCGATGACATGCTCAATTGCGAGCACGAGTTCGCCCCCGGCGTGGACCAGCTTACCATGGACTCTGCCGCCCCGGTGCAGGCCGGCCAAGATGGCAAGTATCCTGCCCCGATGCCGGGCATCACCCGGAAGCAGGAATACTCAGTGTAGCCTCGCCAGCGTCTCTTTGACCTTGGCGAAGTTCGGCAACTCCTTCGGCGTGGGGGTTTGCTCGCTGTATTGGACTATGCCGTTCTTGTCAATGACGAAGGCGGCGCGGGCGGCGGTGTCCCCGACCCCGGCCAGCATCGGGAAGACGACATTGTACTTCTTGATGACTTCCTTGTTCAGGTCGCTGGCCAGCGTGATGCCGATTTTCTCGCGCTGGGCCCAGGCTTCCTGCGCGAAGGGCGTATCCACGCTGATCCCGATGACCTCGGCGTTGAGCCCGGAGTATGCGTTCAGGCCGCTGGTGATGTCACACATCTCCTGGGTGCAGACGCTGGTGAACGCCGCCGGGAAGAACAGCAGGACCGTGTTCTTCCGGCCCAGGTTGTTGCTGAGCTTCACGTCCACCAGGCCGGACGCTTGTTTGGATTTGAGGGCGAAGTCAGGTGCTTTGGAGCCGACAGATATTGCCATAATTGTTCTTGGTTAATTGGGTTAAATGGTTGAACTCGTCACATAGGTAATCCAGCTTGCGCCGGATGTCAAATGCTGCCGCGCAAGTCCTCGCGACCTGGGCGGAATGCAAACTTCCAACCCTGAGCTTGCGAGCCATAACCCCGGACTTGGATTGTCTTCCCACGGGGCGTTAAGGCCCGGCGCCAGAAGGTGGAACAGGTCTGTTCTGACCTGAACGGCTGGCTCGGGTCCGCTCCATGCTGTTAGGCATCATCGGCGTTCCTCCGAGAAGCACTTGACGAGCTGTTGATAGCTCCACGCATTGCCTTTCGCGAAAAACTTGTAAGTTTCATCCCATTCCGTGCCTGTCCCCCAGCCGAGCATCGAGGAAACCACCTTCGTCGTTCCGTTGGTCCACGGCACGATCTGGACAATCTCCTGCAGATTCTGGTCTTCGGCGCGCGCCTTCGCCTTGAATGAACTGGTGAGGTTGACCTTGTAGGTCATCAACTCACCCTCCAAATAATTCACGATACCGAGGCGAATGGTGCCGGGACCGCCAATGCTCGCCGTCTTGTCGTAGTGCGTGGAAAGGGTGCCTCCGATCCGCAGGTCGAGCGCGACCACCGGTGCCACCCATTTCTTCAAACCCTCTTCGGTCGCGAATGCCTTCCAAACAGCTTTCGGCGACGCCGGGATGATGGCCTCAATTTGCAATACCCGTTCCTTTGACTCGGTGACGAGGTTAGTCGTATGGACCTGCTGTGCCGATGCGGGCCGACAAGCGATCAGTGCGAGAACACCTGTTGCGACAATGCGTGATACTGCTGTCTTCATAGTTGTGCCAAGCGGGGGATGATAACTAACGCTGACGTCCGCAGGCGCCCAAGGACAGGAGTTTCTTCATATTGACGCGAGGTTCCAACCAGTTGCATAGGTAATGCGGCTTGCGGTGGCTGTCAAATGCGGTGGCGCAAATCCTGGCGCCTTTGCGCCTTGGGCCGAATTGCGACCTTCCAACTCTGAGCTTGCGGTCTATGACCCCGGTCCGAGATTGTCTCCCCACGGGGGGGTGTCAAGGCCCGGCACCGGGCTGTGGAGAAGGTCTGTCCTGACCCCGATTTGAACTGACGGACCGTCCGCTCTTCCGAGGGCACTTCCCCCAGAGCGGCCGACAGTTGAGACTGAGACGCCGCCTCATCCGCGCCTGCAGAAGCAGGCGCTTCGGTTTCGGGCCTCAAAAGTCCCATACGGCATCCCCAAAGATGCGATGCCGCATCTGCCCGAAATCCCGCCATTGAGCATGGCCGTCTTCAAAGAGGATGTTCCCTCCCAGCGGACGTCCGCGCGACCCGACATGGTTGCTCCTATCCACCCACTTACCTTGAATGTGGTCATAGCTCCCCCTTTGACTCAGCGTAGCGTCAAATGCCAACTCAGTCTCGGATGGCGGCCTGATTCCGTCCCCAAGCAAATTGGTTCGCCAGAGCGCGGGTGGCACGTCCATGCACCCGTTCATTAGAAAACCGTACCCGATCACCCGGATGGGAGCGCGATCGTACCGGAAGAAGTTCCAACGCTTATCGTCATTCATGCCAGCATTGGACGGGCAGTAAAACACTTTGCGGCTGGCGCCGCGTCGCTCCATCTCGCTCACTACATTTATGTTGAGATCCCATAGCCACTTGGAGCCGAAAAAGCCGGGATTGGCCCGCGTGCAATCCGGGAGCAGGCCTCCCCAATCTCCGGAGTAAAGGCTGAGCGCTGCGCCGAGTTGACGGAGATTCGCCGCGCACTGGACGCGGCGCCCGGGTTCCTTGTTCCACCTGAGGGCTAGCACCAATCCCGCCGAGATCACGGCAAGCGTGAGCACAACCACGAGCAACTCCGTCCGGGCAAAGGCCCTCGCGCCCCTTTCCGACGATTTCAGTTCCTTCTTCATATAGCTTCAATGCTCGAGCACAGATTCCAACGCCCAGTCAACCGACCATGTGATTTCATTGTGAGGTTTGTTGTCGCTGTTCCAACGTGCCCGCCACTCATTGTTTGATGCCGGATCAATGACTTTGCTGCGAACAGGGGATTCCCCATGACCATCCACGAACTGGAGATTCGTCCGTCGGCTGTGCCGATTGGATGGCCATTGGTCTGCTTCGGTTGGATCCAGGCTTCCGTCCCAGGAAGCATCGTCTTTAGCGTCCCCCAACATGATCATCTGGGTCGGACTGGTGATGTTGTTCTCAGTGACGGGGCCTTTGTAGAAGCGCCCGTTAATGTCCCCTCCCAGCCCCAACTGGAGGCTCTGGGGCTGATCGATTTTTCCTTGGCCGATCCCCCAATCGTTGTAGGCCGTGGAGAACCTGGACACGTCGGAGATGCCCCAGGGATCGCGGCCACCGCCGAGGAGAGAAGCCCCAAGCGTCAGGTTCACGTTCGTATCCCAAGCCGAATCTGGCCGGGCCGATGGGCACAAGAACACGGCTCGGCTATTTCCAACCTGCAGCAGGAGACGGGGCAGCCACACGTAATAGTTGTCAACGCCCTGGTCATGTCCAATGTAAGAAGCCCCGGGGAACTGCTTGTTCTCATCCACATAACTGCGCATGGCTATGCCCAATTGGCGCAGGTTGTTCTTGCAGGCGGTCGACTTGGCCCTGCTCTTGGCGCCCGCTAAAGCCGGCAGGAGCAAGGCGGCCAGAATTGCGATGATGGTGATGACAACGAGGAGCTCGATAAGGGTAAAAGCTGGTCCCGTCCCAGCACTTCGCTTATGATGCCTCTTCATGAAGACACTGACTAACAGCCCGGAAACGTGGAATTGACGAAGCTCGGCATTTCCTCAACATGGGGGCAGTTTGTGCAAGCGAGCAGGGGTCGTCAATCAGAAACGGCAAGGTTCGAACGTGGGGCTAGGGTTGGGGTTGGGTTCGCAGCGGTGGTGCCCAACCCGAAACGGAAGCTGCTGGGTCTCATGCCTTCTTCCGCGACCGGTAAAGTGTGATGCCCGCGAAAAGTCCGACTTGACCAAGCAGGACAGCGATGAAGCCGCCGTGCAGCCAGCGCCATATCGCAACCGAGATCAGGAGGGACAAGGCCGCCCACGCCAGTCCGGAACTTCCCTCGAACTCGCCGGCTCGATAGAAGAACACGGCACAAGCCAGGAGAAGGATGAACGTGAATGAGTAGAACGGCAGCATCTTTAATGAAAACACCGCAGCATTATGTGGGCTGCGCCCCAACGATTCAACTCACCGATGGCGGCGCCTCCGTGGCTCTCGAATTGGCAGGCGGTATCGCGGGACCGCCATTCGGTGCGGTGCTGGGTTCGGCCCTGTCATCTTCCCGGCAACGGCGAAAGAACGAGAAGGTTTTTTTCCACAGGCCAGCGTTCCATGACTCTTGCCAATGTCGTCCGTCATAAGATTGTTGCAGCAACTTAAGCGGGTAACGCTCCGGCTGCGCGGCTGCTAGCCTTTCAGCAAAGCGATTCTGCTCTAGTACACACAACCTCTCTATGCGCGTCCGCCTATGTCCTCGATACCGAATTCCCCGAGCCTCGATCACACCGTGCGTGGATTCGTGAATGAGACAACAAGCGTACCACGCGGAAAGTGTCTCGCTGTCGAAGCCGGACAGCGAGCCTCGAAAATCAATGATGCACGACCGCGAACCGAAGCAGTACATCGCCATCGAGCTTGCCTGCACGTGGTTCACAACCCGATGGATGTAACGCCTGACGCGCGAATACCGCCGGACATCATGCTCCCGAATCAAGGTGAGTGCAGCGCGAATCGTCGGCTGGAAAGCGTCTCCCCGGTTTCGAAGATCAACCAAGGCGATTCCGTCAATGCGCTCGACCTCGAAGCGCCGCATAGCCAGCAAGTTCAAGCGATACCATAACTTCATACGAGACGTGAGTATGTGTGCTCCTCTGAGCCCGAACGGCAGAACTGAGCGACGCGGCGGCCCAGCGCGTCCGCATTGCCAAATAACATGGCCCGCCCGCGTTCGCTCGAGGGATTTTCTTCGGCGAAGAAGTTCATTCCAACCATCAGTCCCCGCTCCACTGGTAGTCATAGGTCTCCGGCGGATCATAATAGCACGCCATGAAACCACCATTTGTGACGATGTTGCCCCAGTAGATTTTGATATACGCCTCATGACCGTCCGCGAAACTGACCATGTTCTTGGCATCGTTAAATAACGCGATTCCGTGAGGTTGCACTCCACCGGGTTGGTAGGGCTTCGGCTCATGCCAGGAACAGGGATAGAAGGCTGGTGATTCCGCAATCAGGATGGTTCGGGAGGGGTGTTTAATCGAACTCAGTTTCCGGCCTCCAACGCCTGGCCATTGGATCGGTTTCACTGGGATGAAGTTGGTATCCAAGACCGCGAGATTCATTGAATTGAACGTGTAGCTGGAGTAATCGAACCTGGATTGACCGTGATGGCTCTCAGATACATATCCGCGAACCCAATCATAGTAAAATGTATCGGCCGGGCAGGCAAAGAGCCTGTCTTGACGCGAGGATGTTCCATGCAAGCCGACGTACTGCTTCATAAGCTCTTTGTAAGCAATCCATGGCGCATTGGTGCCAGCCCCAACACGGCCTGGTGTTACGTCGTTTGAGTCATCGCAGTACAGGCGAGTGCCAAGATTGATTTGCCGCAGGTTGTTTAGGCAAGTTGTTCGCCTCGCGCTGGCTTTGGCTTTGCTGAGCACCGGCAATAGCAGGGCAAACAGAATGGCGATAATGGCCACGACGACCAGCATCTCGATCAACGTGAATGCGTTCTTGCGAATGGAACCGGGATTCATGTTGGGTTCGACCCTGTTTGAGACGGCAAGTTCAACCGCAAGCGGACCTCGCCGAACGCCCGCGCTCACTCGCGCCGCGCCGCTGAGGTGCGATATGCAAACAGAGCGCGGTCGCGGCGTCGAGTGCAGCGCGATAGTTAGGCCGCGTTGGCATTGTTAAGGCGTGCATAGGAAGTCGAACTTCCTGATGAAAGCTTCCCGCGTACCTGAATTCTTGAGTAATCGATTCCGGTAATCAGCGAAGTATACCTCGAGAGATGGAACAAGCTGTCTGCGAAAAAGAGTAATCCCGTGGGCGTTCTGCGAAATTAAAGCACCTGCGGACGACACCGACGATATTAACCAAGTGCCCTTGGTCGGGGCCTCATGGAGCAATCCGCATCGGACATCGCTATAGAAGCTGTCCACCAGCGCCGAAGGGATAAGCGTCTTGAAGGGCTCGCGCCTCCTGAGGAAATCTTTGAAATAGCCTGACGCTTGTTTCAAATTGTATTCGTTCGGCAGCAGTTGCGCGGTCGAAGCAAGACGAAAGTTGTGGCCTCGCTCGCAACTCTTAAGAAACTCGATCAACGTGCAAAACAGTGCCGTGATCGCGAATCCCTCCCCGCTCTGTGTATCGCGAATGGATGCGATTGGGTCAAGGTAGCGGGTATCAATGCGCTTCCGATAAAAACGCTGATAGGCAGAATCCCAGAGGCTGTGGCTTGGGGCAGATTGGAGTCTCGCTTTAAGGGCGAACCATTGTTTGTCCGTATTCTTTCCAGCGATTTTCGTAGGTAGTGTGTCAGCGGCCTAACTATTATTGGTTAGGAAAGTTTTCCCAGTAAGCAGATAATGGTGGACAAACTGGGAATTCATTCCTAGTTTTGCTTCGTATCAGAAGGCCAGGGTATGAAGGAAAGCGAAGGCAATCAACTGGAAAAGGCGCTCGCCGGGCAGGCGAGGCGGGTGGGGTTTGAGGCGGTGGTGCCGAACCCGAAGCTCAAGCTGCTGGATCAGGTGCGGGAGGTGATGCGGCTGCGACATTACTCGATCCGGACCGAGCAGTCGTATTGTGAGTGGATTCGGCGGTATGTGAGGTTCCAACGGATGGGGTCGCGGGCGGAGTTGACGCCCGGGGAGGCCAAAGTGGAGCAGTTCTTGAGCGATTTGGCGGTGAACGGGAAGGTGGCGGCGGCGACGCAGAATCAGGCTTTCAATGCACTGTTGTTTCTGTACCGGGAGGTTTTGCACGAGCCCTTTGAGAACGTGCAGGCGGTGCGGGCCAAGCGGGCGATCCGGGTCCGGACGGTGTTGACGCCGGAAGAGGTCAGACGGGTGATTGAGGCGATGTCGGGCACGCCCCAGTTGGTGGTGAAGTTGCTTTATGGCAGCAGGTTGCGCCTGATAGAGGGGGCTGCGGCTGCGGGTGAAGGACCTGGATTTTGAGATGAAGCAACTAACCGTGCGGGACGGGAAGGGAGCGAAGGACAGGTTTACGGTGCTGCCCGAGGGGGTTATCCCGGTGCTGCGGGAGCACTTGGCGGGCGTGAAGCTGACGCACCAGGAGGACCTGGCTGCCGGCGGCGGCGCGGTGTATTTGCCGGGCGCGCTGGCTCGAAAGTATCCGAACGCTGCACGCGAGTGGGGTTGGCAATACGTATTTCCGGCGCGGCACTTGTCGCGCGACCCGCGCTCAGGGGCAATCCGCCGGCACCACTTGGACGAGGCGACGATCAACAAGGCGATCAAAGCTGCGGTGGGGCGTGTGGGGATTGCCAAACAGGTGAGTTCACACACGTTCCGGCGCAGCTTTGCGACGGCTCTGCTCCAGCGGGGGTCGGACATCCGCACGATCCAGGAGTTGCTGGGGCACAACGATGTCTCGACGACGATGATCTACACGCATGTGATCCGGCAGGGCGGCTCCGGCACGAAAAGTCCGCTCGATTGCCTGTAGCCCAAGGCTGTTGCCCGGAGCGCTCCGGGGTAACTGAGGTCTCGGCCTGCCGTTGCTACCAGGGCCAATTTAAGTGCTTTTATCGCAGATACTTACGAAGAAGCACTATACCCAAGTGCCGTAACCGCAGGACATGACGCGATCCACACCGGGTACGCATGACGGCTGCACCGGCAAAACACCATCGGTGCGGGCAGCAGGTGGATGACGCGGCGGCGGATGGAGCGGGCTGGATAAGTGCGGCTGATCGAAAACGGGGGTTGGAGGGGGGTCTATGGTACCAGGGCATGTCCAGGGTCTGTCCAGGGTGCCCCCAGACCAGCCCCAGGGAGCTGCGGAAGGCGAGTTGTATTCAGGATGCTTATGGTGAAAGCCAAACAACCGCCCTCCGACATCCATCATCCAATCTCGACGAAGAGGGTGGCGCAGAATCATGGGAGACGCATGGGAGCCGGACATTCATCGGAGCCTCACCGGGGACAACATTTGGACTCCCGGGGGCGCCTTCGGCCTCCGCCGAACTTCGTAATATTGGCCAGGCTCACGGAAAACGGGCGGAAGGCGGCTTTCCCGGGTTGGGGCTGCTTGGGAAGAACTGTCAGAGCGCCGCCGACACCTCTTCGGCGTGCTCGGCGGGTTTCACTGCGGGCCAGATCTTCCTGATCCTGCCGTCGGGTCCAATCAGGAAGGTCACGCGATGGGTGCCCTCATACCTCCGGCCCATGAAGCTCTTCACCCCCCAGACCCCGTAGGCCTGGACAATCTTCTTGTCCTCGTCGGACACCAGGGTAAACGGCAGCTTGTATTTCTCGGCAAAGCGGTCATGCGACTGGGCCGAGTCAGTGCTGACGCCGAGCACGACGGCGCCTTTCTTCTTGAACACGGCGAACTCGTCACGAAAGGCGCAGGCCTCCTTCGTGCAGCCCGGGGTGTCGTCCCGGGGATAGAAATAGAGAATGACGTTCTTCCCCTTGAAATCGGACAAAGACACCTTGCCGCCGCCGCTGGTGTTGGCGGTAAAGCCCGGCGCCATGTCCCCTTCCTTTAGTTTCAACTCAATTTGCTTTCCCATAAGCGTATGACGTTGGTTACCGGACCAGCACCCAACGGTGCCGGTCCCGGACTTCAGACTTTAGACTCTAGCCTCGGCATTTCATACCCGCGAGGCCGGAGCGCCGGCATGTTGCCGGCTTAGACCGACCGAACCGCATAAGCCGGCAACATGCCGGCGCTCCAGCCTGTCCGCGATTCGTGGCGAAATATCCAGGCTAGACTTCAGACCTTGGCCTTTGGACTAGAGGACGGGTGCGCGCTCAACTGGCGGCTGCCGTCCCAAACATAAAGCAGGCCCGAGATGCCCGTGCAGATGGCCGTCGCGAGGGTCAGAGCGCGCAGCCAGTTGTCCCGCCACTTCAATATAATCCAGAGCACGACCGCCATCTGCAAGACGGTCGCGACTTTGCCCACGACCCGAGGCCGGACTTTGACTTTACCCACCATCAACTGGATCACCAACATGCCGATGAGAATCAAAATGTCCCGCCCAATAATCGTGCCCGTGAGCCAAAGCGGGACGCTGCCCAGATAGGGCGCATGATCAAAGCTCAGCACTACGATGCCGGAGACCAGCAGCAGCTTGTCCGCCAGCGGGTCCAGGATGGCCCCAAGCTCGCTGCGCTGGTTATAGCGCCGGGCGACGTAGCCGTCCACGCCGTCGCAGATGGCCGCCACGGCAAAGCAAACAACGGCCAGGATGCGATGCAGTTCATGGCCGTTCTGGGCGTAGTAGAGGACCTCCACCACGAAGAACGGGATCAGCAGGATGCGCAGGATAGTGATCTTGTTGGCTGTTGTCATGGCCGAATCCGCACTGATTTTGCGTTCTCCGGGCCGCTCGTCAATCCCGGAGGCGATCCATTTCATAGTTGAAATCCGGGCTACGCCAGAACATGATGCGCGCCATGAGGCCATCGCATGTTATGTCGAAGCTGTCAATCATCTTGGAGGACAGCTCCTTCAAGGACGCCGGCAACGTGGGCGTCTGGACCAAGTCGGATAGTGTGACGCTCTTCGATGACTTTAGTTATGGCAGCGGAAAATAGGACGATTGTGAAAGCGACGCGGGCAAGGAAGCCGGTAGTCGGCATCATCATGGGCAGTGATTCCGACTGGCCGACGATGAAGGCCGCGGCGGATGCCTGCGGGGAATTTGGCATCGCGCACGAGGTGCGGGTCATTTCGGCGCATCGCACGCCGAGGGATTTGGAGCGCTACGCGAGCACGGCGCATGGTCGCGGCTTGCGGGTCATCATTGCCGGGGCGGGCGGGGCGGCGCACCTGCCGGGCGTGACCGCGGCCTTCACGCCCCTGCCTGTCGTCGGCGTGCCCATTGAAAGCAAGTCGTTGAAGGGACTCGACTCGCTCCTGTCCATCGTCCAGATGCCGAGCGGCATACCCGTGGCGACGGTTGCGATTGGCGGCGCCCGGAACGCGGGCTTGCTTGCGGTGCAAATCCTGGCCGTCGGCGATGCCGCCTTGCAGAAGAAGTTCCTCGCGTTCAAGGAGCGGCTGGCTGAGGAATCGCGGGCCAAGAACCGGAGTTTGCGGGAGTCCTGAGCTTTTGGGCGGACACCGGCATCGCGAGGGGAACTCGAAACCCGAAAGCCGAAGGCCGAAATCCGAAGGGGCGCCTCGTCCTGCTTGTGAAGGGTTCGACGCCCGACCTACGCCATCCTCGCCAGGGCGCGGTCAATCCGCTGGAGGGTGCGCTCTTTGCCGAGAATGGCCAGGAGATGGTAGAGACTCGGGCCGGCGGTGTTGCCACAGCAAGCCAGGCGCATTGGATGGACTAATACGCCCGCCTTGACGCCAAGCTCCTGCGCCACCGCCTTGAGCGCAATGCCAATCGGGTCCGCCTCGAACGGCTCCAGTTTGGCCAGGGCGTCGCGGAGCCTGGCCAGGCGCGGCTTGTTCTCGGGCGTGAAATCCTTCTGCGCCGCCGCCGGGTCGTATTCGATTTCCTCTTTGAAATAGAAGCCGGCGTAGGCGGGCAGTTCGCCGAACAGTTTGATCTTCCCCTTGCACGTCTCCAGCGCGGACTTCACGTACGCGGCGGGGTATTGCTTAAGGTCCAGCCCGGCACGGGTCAGGGCGTTCATGCAGAGGTCGTAAAAGCGGTCGTCGCCCAACTCGCGCACGTATTCCCCGTTCAGCCAAATGAGCTTGGTCAGATCGAACCGGGCATTATGCCGGAGGATCTGAGGCAGGTCGAACGCCTCCACTACCTCCGCCAGGGTCATCTTCTCGCGGTTGTTCTTGGGCGACCAGCCGAGCAGGCAGAGGTAATTCACGACTGCGGCCGGGAGGTAGCCCTCCTCAGTGTAAGTCGTGAGTGAGGCCCCCTTGTCCCGTTTGCTCATCTTGGAGCCGTCAATATTCAGAATGAGCGGGATGTGGGCATACTTAGGGGGCGGGGCGCCAAAGGCGCGGAACAGCGCGATATGCTTGGCCGTATTGCTCAAGTGGTCCTCCCCGCGGATGACGTGCGTGACGTTCATCTCCAGGTCATCCACCACGTTGACCAGGTGAAACACCGGCTGGCCGTCCGAGCGCACGATGACAAAGTCTGGCTCCGCTTGCTCGCGGTCCGTCAGTTCACGCCGCACCTCCCCGACGACCAGGTCCCGGATGACGATCGGGGCGCGGTCCATCTTGAATTTGACGGCACCCTCCTCTTCATAGGCCAAGCCCTTCGAGAGCAAGGTCTCAACCCGCCGCCGGTAATTCTCCTTGCGCTGGCTCTGGAAGTACGGGCCGTAGTCGCCCTTGCCCGGACCGGCCGGATCGCCGCTCAGGGGGCCTTCGTCCCAATCCAGCCCGAGCCAGCGCAGCCCGTCGAGGATGACGTTGACCGCCTCCTGCGTATTGCGCGCGGCGTCGGTATCCTCGATGCGCAGGATGAAGGTGCCGCCGGTGTGGCGGGCATAAAGCCAGTTAAACAGCGCGGTCCGGGCCCCGCCGATGTGCAGGAATCCCGTCGGACTTGGCGCAAAGCGAACGCGTGGATTCACCCGCGGAGTCTGATCCAAAATCCGCTCGCAGGCAACCCCTCGCCGTAATGGGCGGCGGGCGCAAGGACGGTGGGTGATGGGGGCCGGATAGGGGGACAGACAACCCGCTTGGAAGGCCTGTTCAACGCCAGATGGAAGCCAACTCGCAGCCAATCGCAAGCCACTCACAAGCCAGGTGGTAGCCATGTAGTCCGTTAGATATCCGTAGGATATCCGTAGGAGTTCCGTAGGAACCGCCTCCACCTCCGGGCACTTCCCTGGCAGCCGAGCGGCTGCCAGACGGCGTTGCTGCCGTGGCTCCGCCTTCCTTCGACAGGGCGGCGGCGAAAACGTTCTGTCTGGATTAGACGCTTATGGCACCGCGCGGGTTACGCGGCTGGCCGGGGTATTTCATACTCCGATCGAAACGCCAACAATGCGCCGCGTGAGGGCACGCGGCCTACAAGCGCGCTGCCCTGCTGTAGGCTGCGTGCCCACGCGGCGTTGAAGGGCGTGGAATATCCCGGCCAATGCCGGGCGCGGGGGGTCACGGCTCGCGCGTTGCCCGTCGCAATCTTAGGCGGTGGCCGGGGAGGGACACCTGGCGGCGGGAAAATCCTTCTTGCAACCGAGTCTCAACTGCCATAATCTTGCCGCAGTGAAACAGAAACCGCCGCCCGGAATCGAGGTGCTTGAGGGCCGCTGTGCCGGGCCCGAGGTTTGCCCACTGAGCCGGGTCAAGGCCGGGGCGGTCGTGTGCATTAGACAACTTACCACCGCGCCGGAAGTCACCGACCGGCTGCGGGAACTCGGCTTCTGCGAGGAGCAGCGGATCAAGCTGCTCACCCGGCGATCCAATTTCATTTGCCAGGTTTGCAACGCGCGCCTGGCCATTTCCGAGAGGCTGGCCGATTCGATCATGGTGGAGCCGGTCGCTGCCTCGCTCCCCGGGGCATGACGCGCCCTGATTCGCAAACCCAGCGAGCTATGCCGCCTGCCCTGCAACCGCTGACCTCAGTCGCCTTAGGGGCGACGGCCACGGTCGCCGAGATCAAACTTCCGCCGGAAAGCCGTCCGCGGCTGATGGAAATGGGACTACTGGTCGGCACGCCGGTTGAACTGGTGCGCTTCGCTCCGCTGGGCGACCCGGTGGAGATCAAGGTGCGGGGCTATCACTTGACTTTGCGCAGGCACGAAGCGGAGCAGATTCTGGTGCAACCGAATGCGTAGGGATGCGCGATCAGACGTAAACACTTTCAGGCGGGAGCGGCTTTTCCTGTTAGCCGGAGCTTGTTCATGGACCGAAAGAAAGCATCCAACATCCAATGGACTCAGGCGGGGGGGTCTTTGGGGGGCGGGCGTTTGATGTTGGTTGCTGGAGGCGCGCCGGACTGGTGGGAAGACAGCGCCCTTGCCCGGGGTTTGCCACGCTGGAAATGAATCAGGGTTTGCCCAGTACTGAGGCCCAGCCGAGCTTACGTGCGGAGCCCGCCCCAGCTAAGTCCGCCGCCCATGCGGCCGGGCCGGCCCCCAAGGCGCGTTCGCCGTCGCCGCCGTACATCGTTCTGACCGGCAACCCGAACTCGGGCAAGACAACGTTGTTCAACGCGCTGACGGGTTTGCGCGCCAAAGTCGGGAATTACGCCGGTGTGACGGTGGAGCGAAAGGAAGGCCGGCTGCTCAATGCGCCTGCGGGGCTCAACGCGCGCGTCCTGGATTTGCCCGGGACCTACAGCCTGAGTCCGCAATCGCTCGACGAACAGATCTCGCGCGATGTGCTGCTCAACCGGCTGCCCGAGCTGCCCGCGCCGGCGGTGATCGTGGTGGTAGTGGACGCGTCCAACTTGCAGCGCAACCTATACTATGCCAGCCAGGTGATCGAACTGGGGCATCCCACGCTGATTGCGCTGAACATGATTGATGTGGCGGAGGAGAATGGGCACCACATTGATGCCGTAAAGCTGGCCGAAGAGCTTGGCGTGCCTGTGCTGCCGCTGGTCGCCAGCACGGGCCAGGGGCTCCCGGAACTGCGGCAGGCGATCCATGCGTGTCTGCTAACCCCGCCCCGGGTCAAACCGCGCCAGTTCTCCCAACTACCGGCGTCGCTCAAAGCTGAGGCAGGCGCCATTGCCGCGTTGCTGGCCGGGACTTTTCGGGAGCGGCGAGCGCAGGCGGCGGCGGAAGCGCTCCTCATTCTCAGCAACGAGAAGGCGCTCGCCTCCAGCCTGCAACATTACCCCGCCCCGATCCAGGAAGCTGTCGCCGCCGCCCGCGCCCGGCTCGACGCCGCGGGCGTTGACTGGCGCGGCGGCACCATCGAAGGCCGCTACCTGGGCGTTGCGGCCATCCAGCGGGCCGTCACGACCGAGTCGGCGTCGCTGGGTGAGAACTTCAGCGACAAGCTCGACCGCACACTCACGCATAAGGTTTGGGGCACACTGATCTTCCTGGCCATCATGGCGCTGATGTTCCAGAGCATCTTCACCTTTGCGCGCATCCCGATGGACGCTTTGCAAAACGGGGTGGACTGGTTGGGGGGCGTCGTTGGCCGCTTCATTCCGCCCGGCGATTTCAACAGCTTGCTGGTGGACGGCGTGATTGCCGGCGTTGGCGCGGTCATTGTGTTTCTGCCGCAGATTCTGCTGCTCTTTCTGTTCATCGGCTTCCTGGAGGACACCGGTTACATGGCGCGCGCCGCCTTTCTGATGGACCGCCTGATGAGCAAGGTGGGGCTGCACGGCAAGAGCTTCATCCCGATGCTTAGCTCGTTCGCCTGCGCGATTCCCGGTATCATGGCCACGCGGACCATCGAAAGCCCCAAGGACCGCCTCGTCACCATCCTCGTGGCTCCACTGATGAGCTGCTCGGCGCGCCTACCGGTCTATACGCTGCTCATCGCCGCGTGCATCCCGAACATCGCGGTTCTAGGCTTCCTGAAGCTCCCCGGGCTGACGATGCTGTCAATGTATCTGCTGGGCATCGTCGTTGCACTGCTCATGGCCTGGCTGTTCAAGAAGACCCTGCTCAAAGGCGAAACGCCGATGCTGATCATGGAGCTGCCCCCCTACAAACGGCCCCTGGTGCGCGTTGTCGTCCGGCACATGTGGGACCGGTCGAAGCTCTTCCTGCGGCGCGCGGGCACGGTCATTCTCGGCATCAACATCCTACTGTGGTTCCTGGCCACTTATCCTCATAGCGCGGCGATCCAGAATGTCGCCGGCGGCGAGCGCGCCCACTTAAAAAGCCAAGTGCCGTCGACCGCTTCTCCTGAGCAGTCCCGTGCCCTGGCCTTAGGGGCGGCTGCGCTCGACAACGGGGCCGCTGGCGCCAGACTCCGCCAGAGCTTCGCCGGGCACCTCGGTCGGCTCATCGAGCCGGCCATTGCCCCACTCGGGTTTGATTGGAAGATCGGCATTGGCATCATCACGTCCTTTGCGGCGCGTGAAGTCTTCGTAAGCACCATGTCCACCGTCTATAACGTCGGCAAGGCCGATGCCACCCCCTCGGGCATGACCAGTCTGGCCCAGACCCTCCAGGCGCAAAGAAGGCCCGACGGTACCCCCGTTTATACCCCTCTGACGGCGGTCACGCTGATGGTGTTTTACGTCTTCGCACTGCAATGTGTCAGCACGGTTGCCATCGTCCGGCGCGAGACCAACTCCTGGAAGTGGCCGGTTTTCCAGTGGTTGTACATGGGCGCGCTGGCCTGGGCATTGGCCTTCGTCACCCATTTGGGAGGCGGGTTGCTCGGTTTGCACTGAATCGGGCAGCCAAGACCCGGTGCCGGAACAGATTCGAGGCTGCGGATTAGCGTAAAATATCCAAAGAAAGCGCTTGCAAGGGGTAGTCCGCAGGGGGTATATTGAAACGCAGAAAACGGCAATGACCGTGTCACTAGCGAACATGAATTCGCGACAGACATGCGGGTATCGAGGGTTCACGCTCATCGAGCTCCTAACTGTTATCGCGACCATCGCAATCTTGGCCGCCCTGCTCCTGCCTATTCTGGGTCGAGCCAAGATCAAGGCGCAGCGCACCAGTTGTCTTTCCAACCTCCGGCAGCTCAGCGTGGCGTGGGTGATGTACGCGGACGACAATCACGGCTCCCTGGTGGAATCCTACCCGGTCAACAATCCCGAGGTTTGGGTCCAAGGGGACATGACCAAGCTCAACGAAGCGACCAATGCGGATTTGATCCGCGCCGGCAAGCTCTTTCCGTATAACCCTAGCGTCCCGCTCTACCATTGCCCGGCCGACGCAGGGGCGACGATTGACGGGCAGGTGGTTCGAACACTGCGCAGTTATTCCATGAACTGCTTCATGGGCGCGCGCGATCCGAGCCTTGGGTCAATTCCACCCACGGCGGACGGCTTTGTCCCGTTCTACACGAAGGAATCCGACATCCCTCAGCCAGACCAATTGTGGGTGCTTCTCGAGGAAGACGAACGCAGCATTAACGACGGTTTCTTCATCACTGACCCGACTGGCCAGATTTGGATGGATTTCCCGGCCATGTCCATGCACCGTCACAATTTCAGCTACGTCCTTGATTTTGCCGACGGGCATTCCTCCATCTGGCGGTATAGCGACCCGCGCAGCTTCCAGCCGATTGTGAACATGACCGAGCAACCTGGCAACACGGACCTGGCCCGTTTGGCGAGCGCGACCGCAACCCCGAAATGATGCCTCGCGCACGGTGCGCGGGTTGGTCATTTTCTGGCCTCGACTACTGAATCTGGGGGAACAGAACCACGCGATAGAAACGTTGCGCGTTGGTGCATAGGTCGTCCGACGCGGTCACGACGGCGCCGGTTGCGGAGATGAAGCCACCCAGATAGTTCCAGTTGTTGGCGGCCAAGTATGGCTTGTACTGGAGCCGGTAGCTTTGCCCTGCCGCCGAACTCCACTTCATTGTGAGTGTGCAGTTTGACCCCACTGCCGAAAGGAACACCGGCGGAAACACCACCGTCAGATGAGCCCCGGCGCTGCTCACTGAACCGAGGGTGTTGGTGACTTCCAGCGAATAGGTCCCGGCATCGGCCAACGAAACGTTGGCCAGGGTGAGGGTGCGATTCGTGGAGCCAGCGAGGTTGGCGTCCTGGGCCACGTTGGTGCCATTCTTCTGCCACTGGTAGGCGAAGGGCCGGGCGCCGGTGACCCCCACGTCCAGCACCACATTGGCTCTGCTGACAACCGCCTGGCTGGCGGGCTGGGCGGTGATCTGGGGCGAGCAACCGGACTTAAGCCGAAAGAGGGTGCCCTCGCCGGCTTGGCAGGGGCCGCCGGCAGCAGTTGTGCCGTACAGGTCGCCAACAGCGTCCTCGGTCAACGCGGCCTGGGGCTGGGCGCCGTCATTGCACCCGTCGAAATAGACGAGCGTGGCGAACGAGCTGCCGTCGGAAGATACTCTGAACAACGTACCATAACCACCAACGGGGTCCGTGTAGGTGGTACCGTAGAGGTTCCCGTCAACGCTCTGCACCACACCGGCGTAGGGATAAAAGCCGTCCTCTAGAGCCAGATCACCGAAGGTGTGCAAAGTGGTTAACACGCCATTGGGCGTTATAGTGAACACCGTGCCAAACAGTTCGACGCCTCTCAGTGTGCTGTGTTTGGTCGCGCCGTAGAAGTTGCCGTCAGAGCCTCGCACCAGCGCACCGACGGGGGTATAGCCATCGGTGCCGCCGGCAAAGGAGTAAAGCGTGGTAAACGCACCCGTGGGGGTGATCCTGAAGACAGTGCCTTTGTCACTAGCGCCGCCCTCGGTCGTCAGGCCATAGACGCTACCGTCGCAACCCTGCGCCAAGCCACCGGAGGGAAACATGCCGTCCGCGCCGCTGAAGGAGTGGAGGTTGGTGAACGTCCCATCGGGCGTAATCCGGAACACAGTGCCGTAATCTGACATGCCGCCGGCCCTGGTGGCGCCGTAAAAGCTCCCATCGGCGGCCTGCACTAACTGACCGGAGGGATTGGCGCCATCGCCATCGCCGGTGAACGAGTACAACGTGCTGAGCAGGGCGTCGGCAGTCATGGCAAACACCGTTCCGGCTCCGAAGGCGCCCCCGTAAGACGTGGTGCCATAGAACTTGCCATCCATGCCTTGCACGGGCGCGGCGGTCGGATTGGCCCCGTTGGTCTCCATAAACGAGACGAGGGTGGCGAAGGCGCCGTTGGTGGTCAGGCTGAACACCGTGCCCCAAGGGTAAGCGCCGCCAGAATAGGTTGTGCCGTATAGAATTCCATTGGTGCCCTGTGCCAGCCCGTTTGCCGTCCGGCCATCATCGCCGCCGGTGAACCAATGCAGTGTGCTCAGGCTCGTGCAAGGGGCACTCTGGGGCACAACGGTCAGCACGGCGGCTGCGGTGGCGGAGCCGATGGCGTTACTGACAATGACCGCATAGGTCCCATTATCAGCCTCGGTAACGGTGCTGACAACGAGCGTGGCGGTCGCGGAGCCGGAGATGTTGCACGAGTCGCTGAGGCTGACCCCGTTCTTCAGCCACTGGTAGGACAACGGCTGGTTGCCAACCACAGCGACGTTGAAAGAGACCGTACTGCAATGGTCCGGGGTCTGGTTGGCAGGCGCCGAGACGATGACGGGCGAGGAGGACACCACCTGGAGCACCGCGCCGGCGCTGTTTGTGGAGCCGGCGGCGTTGCTGACGAGCAGGGAGTAGGTCCCGGCATTATTGGTGGTCAGGTTGGTGAGTTTCAGGACGCGATTGGTCGAGCCGGAGATGTTGCCCGCATCAACCAAGTTGGTTCCGTTCTGGCACCATTGGTAGGAAAACGGGCTGGCACCAGAGACGGCCACGCTCAGAACGACGCTATCCCCCACGTAAGCCGACTGGCTGGCAGGCTGGCCGGTGATTTGGGGCGGGCCGCCGAAGCTGAGCCGAAAGATGACACCTGCGTCGCTCGCGCCGCCGTTCTGAGTCGTGCCCAGCAGGCTGGCATCCGCATCCTCGATGAGCGCGGCCTGGGGATTAGCGCCTGCAAAGCCGTCGAACGCGACGAGCGTTGTCACCGTGCCATCGGGAGCCATCCTGAACACAGTGCCGTCGCCGTACGCACTACCGTAGGCGGTTGTGCCATAGAAGTTGCCGTCGCCAGCCTGAAGCAGGGTGGCGGCGGGGTAACTCCCGTCGCTGCCACCGGTAAACGAATAGAGGTTGGTGATCCCGTCCCCCGGGGTTAACGCGAATACTGTGCCGCCATTATAGGCACCTCCGCTGCTAGTCGCACCGTAGAGGGTGCCACCTGGGTCCTGCACCAAGCCGGCCAGTGGAAAGGCGCCGTTGGTCTGGTTGAATGACGCGAGGCTGGTCAGTGAACCATTCGTGGCGATTCTGAAGACGGTGCCAAAGCCGAAGGCGCCACCTTTGTATGTCGTACCGTAATAACTGCCGTCCCGTCCCTGCGCCAGGCCCGCGGCCACGTGGCCGCCGTCGAGGCCGTTGGTGAACGAGTACAAGGTGATGAGAACGCCGCTGTTGGACATCCGGAAGGCAGTGCCGCGACCTCCTGCTCCGCCCTGGTAGGTTGTGCCATAGAAATTGGCATCGGCGCCGAGCGTGAGCGCGGCATAGGGCAAGTCGCCATTCGTAATGCTGAACGGAACCAAATTGGTTAAGACGCCGATTGCGCTTATCCTGAAGACGGTCCCATTATCGTACGCGCCTCCATGGAATGTGGTTCCGTAGAGATTGGCGTCCGGTCCCTGCGTGAGGGCGGCAAAGGGAGTCGCTCCATCGTCACCGCCGGTGAAGGAGTAAAGGCCCATGACCGTGCCGCCCGAGGTCAATTCAAACACGCCACCGGCAAAGTTCGTCCCGCCGTTTTGAGTAGCGCCGTACAAAGTGCCGTCGGCGACCCGTAGCAGCCCGTTGGGGTTGCCCCCATCGCTGCCGCCCGTGAATGAATGCACGGTGGTCAAGGCAGCGTCTGGCGCGACCACTGGCGGCGCGACGATGTCGAGGCTGACCTGGCGACTCTGGCCCAACCGGTCGTTCAGGTTGGTAGAGTTCACGTTGGTAAACCACAGCGTAGCGAAATAGCTTCCAACCGGCAGACTGCTGGCCACCGGGCTCGGTGTCACGGCGACTTGGCCGGGCAGTCCGCCGTTCGTCAGCGTACCCTCGGTGGGTGAGACGTTGAGCCACGGGGCGGAGTTGGCCACTGTCCAGGTCAGGGGAGCATTGCTGTCATTAGTCAACACAAAGCCCTGTCCCGCCGGTTGGAACGGCCCTCCGAACGGACCCGTGAAGGCAAGCGGCGTTGCCGGCGTGATGCGCAAGGAAGCGGGCGGGGCCAGCAGCGCCGAAACGAGGTTGTTCCCATTGGGGGTGCCCCACCCAGTGGCCAGGTCGTATCCCGGGCAAGCCAGGAACTTGTTAGTGCCGCAGCAGGTGTCGGTGTTATTGCCGGTCGTGATGTCGTGGAAAGCAGAGGCAGAGCCCGACGAGTTGCCGATCGCATAGATGGCCGGGTTGATGAACCCGATACTGGGTTTGCCGTCGGCAACGGCCTGCTGATTGACCAGCGCAGCAAACCCCGCCCATAACGGCGCGGCGGCGCTGGTGCCGCCCGTCACGCCTTGCTCGCCATTGTTCACAATCACCCAAATCGCCTGATCGGCGAGGCAGGCGACATCCGGGGAGTTGCGCATGGCCGTAGATCCCCCGTTGCTGCTCATGTCAACGCCTTGTTGCCAGGTCGGAATCGGATAGGTGGCGCTGATCCCACCACCGCCACGGGACCAGGCGGTTTCGGACAGCCAGCCGCCCCCAGGGCTGATGGTGGTGAGTAGCGTTCCACCAACCAGCGTGATGTAGGGGCTGTCCACCGGCGCATCCGGAGGGCACGTTCCACAATACGCTCCCAAGTCTCCGGAAGCCTGGAAGAACGACTGGCCCTGCGCGGCAAACTGCAGGAAGATCTGGTCCTCGCCGCTGGTTGGGACACCGGGCCACCCCCAGGAAGAGCTGAGCTGCGTGGCGGCGGGGCGGCCGAGGCTATTTGTGTCCGTTGCCATCCGGTTCAGCAGGTCGTAAGGGTTGGCGGTCAGCGACGCCTCATAGAGAATCACTTTGGACAGGCCCGGGGCCATCGAAACGGCCATGTCAATATCCAGGGCCACCTCGTTGTTGTTGGTCCCGGGAAGGCCGCTAAAGCCATCCACCAGCACGTTGGTCAAGGGAACATCCGGCAGCCCAGCCAGCTTCTCATAGGCAAAGACGTCACTGAGGTAATAGCCGTCGAACTCCAACAAGCCCGCTGCCTGCCCTGCCCCGTCCAGCGAAACCCCCTCCGCATAGGCAGCCCGGAAATCTCTCCCGATGAAACTCCCTCTTGGCCCGGCACCTGTCGCACAAGGCTCCGCGTTGGGTGCCGCCTCCGAAGCTCTCTGGAACGACAAGGCTTCCCCTCGCGCTGGATGAGGCAGCAAGAAGTTGTCCAGCCCGCTGATGGCCAGGACCGGCACCGCGAGGGCCAGGGACGGCTCAGCATCCGGCGCATAGAAAGCCCGCGCTTCAGTCGGGTGTTCATAGAGGTGCAGCTTCACCTGGAAAGTCTTCTCGATGTCCTCCACTGCCCCGCTCACATTCACCACGGTGCGGTTGGGGTGCGTCGCTGTGATTTTCAGACCGTTGGCCTTGGCAAACGCCATCACCGCCTCATAGTCCTGCGGGGTGGGGCCGAACCGCTCGGCGAATTGCCCCGGGCTAAGATATCGGTGGTAATCGGGGCTTGCCGGGTCATAAAGCCGCTCCACCAAGCCGGTCAGCGCGGCCCGGTTACGCAACGGAAGCACAATGACGAAGTCCAACCGGTTGGTGCCCGGCAGCCGCTCCAGCGCGCGCAAACCATGCACTGCCACCGGGACGCAGCCATGCAGCCGCTGTCTTTCCACTGCAAGCGCTCGCGTGCTCATCCCGAGCAAAGCGGCTGCGCAGACTAAAGCCGACAATCCGCCGACAAGTGACTGCCCGGCGAGGCTTACCGCCGGATGAAGACCCGAGGCGAACCAAACCTTGGCGTTGCACTTCACGATAATCATTGCTGTCCGCGTGCTTCGATCCAACCAGAACCAGTCGCCTTGAGCAAGGGGTTTAGGGCATCGCTCCGTAGCTCAACAAGTCGTCGAGGATGGCGCCGGGGTGGTGGCTGGTGGGCGTGGATGGGGGCGCCCAGCAAGCGGGCCATCGCCAGCAGAGGTGGTTGACCTCCATAGCCGTCTCGGTCTCACGAGCGGCAGCGGTTTCACGGGCGGCGGAGCCGAAGCCGCAAGCTTCAGGAAAGGAATGCCGGGGCAAACACACGTTCTGCGCTTGAAAAGGTTTTGACACTGGCGGGGAATGCCGTATGTTCGCAGCACGGAAATGAACATGATGCCTCAACTGATGTCAGCGAGACGGCGCAGCGCCTACGCGTACGTTGTCCGCAAGACCTCGTGGCGCGAGGTCGGAAGCCGGATTTCCGACCGGCACGGCAGCGGTGGGGGTGAAGACCATTTGTAATCCAGAATCACCAGACTTTATGGAACCCACCGCTGAGAAGCCGGTGGGTTTTTCATTTGCCCACGGCGCCCCGCGGCCGGCTCCGCTGAACTTATGAACGAGACACAAGCCAGCCTGAGAGAGAACCTGCGCGCCCTGCCGCGTGCGGCGTGGATTCTATTCTTCGGCACCTTTCTGAACAAGTTCGGCACTTTTGTGCTGCCGTTCCTGGCCATTTATATGACGGGCCTGGGCTATACTCCCGCGCAGGCGGGGCTGGCCATCGGCGCCTATGGCATCGGCACGCTCGGCGCCTGCCTGGTGGGCGGTTATTTAGCCGACCGGCTTGGCCGCCGCAAAACCATCGTGCTCTCGATGTGCTCAGGCGCGCTGGCCATGCTCAGCCTCTCGCAGGCCCGCAGCCTGCCGGTGATTGTCCTGTTCTCCGGCCTCGCCGGGCTGACCGGCGAACTCTACCGGCCCGCCAGCAGTGCCTTGCTGGCCGACCTCGTGCCGGCCGGGCAGCGCGTCACGGCGTTTGCTGCCTATCGGATGTCCCTCAATGCCGGCTTTGCCTTCGGTCCGGCCACCGCCGGGTTGCTGGCCAAGCATTCCTTCCTCTGGCTGTTTGTCGGGGATGCCGCCACGTCGCTCCTCTATGGGCTCGTGGCGTGGTTCGCTTTGCCGACCGGCTTGCGCGGCACGCGGACGGACAACAGCCTGCGGGAGACCTGGAATGTGCTGCGCACGGACCAACGGTTCCGGCAGATACTGTGCGCGTCCCTGGCCGTCGGCCTCGTGTTCGTGCAGGTCTTCTCGACGATGAGCCTGGAAATCACGCGGAACGGCTTTGCCCCTTCGATTTACGGCCTGGTGATCTCTTTGAACGGCGCGCTGGTTGTATTGTGCGAGCTGCCACTGACGACGTTCACCAAGCGGTATCCAGCGCGGCGGATGATCGCGCTCGGTTACCTGCTCATCGGGGCGGGTTTTGCATCGAATTTGTTGACGCGCACGCTGCCCTTGCTCGCGGTCACCGTCGTCCTCTTTACCCTGGGCGAAATGGTCGCTATGCCGCTCTCCGGCGCCTATGTGGCAGATCTTGCCCCCGCGCATCAGCGTGGGCTCTATATGGGGACTTACGGAATGGTATGGTCCTTGGCCTTCATCTGCGGCCCCAGCTTCGGTATGCTGCTGTTCTCCGTCAGCCCGCTCGCCCTCTGGTGCGGATGCGGCCTTCTTGGCCTCCTGGCCGCCGGACTTATTCTGCCTGAGCGGCGTCGCCCTCCCGCGCTCCGGGAGCATCCGGAGGCCAGCATTGGGGCCCTTGACCCAGCCGGCTGCGCGGACGAATTGGCGCACGCGGCAAAGGGGTCCCGAAAGTAGTCCACCGCCGCAGCGGGAGGGTGGTCAAGCAGAGCTTGTCTTGGCTAGCGATGGGTTGACCGACAAAAGGGCCGCTCCCAACGGGGCCTTGCCATGCGGGGCTGCGTCGAAAACGGCGTGGAACCCGGTGAACCTGCTGAACACATTGAACACCTCTGGGGTATGTAACAGGCGCCCCACGCGTGCGGCACCGATGGGGATGGCGTCATGCAAGCCAACGCATAGGGCATTGCAATGGTGTGCGGCTCGCGTACCGATGGTGTACCGATGGAGTACGGATGTTGTACGGATCGTGTATGGATGGTGTATGGATGGTGTACGCATGGTGTACGTAGCCATGTGCAAGCCATGTAATTGGGAGGGGAATGCGACCCTCAAGCCACCGTGCAGCCACGATAAAGCGTGGGGGAAGCCAAGGGATATCCTATCTGTTCCGGTGAGAATCCAAGGGACAAGCTGCGGCTTGTAGTCGAGCGAGGCTCAAGACACCTCGCGCACCATGTCGTGGCCGCCGAAGGGGTTGGGGACGCGGACGGTGCATTCCGGGTCCTCACACCACTCGCCGTCCACGATGAAGAGATAGCTGTGCTTGCCTTGCGGCAGCTTGAGGGCGGTGGTCCAGACTCCGTCCGGGCCTTTTTCCATGACCAACGCCCCCTGCTGCCATTCCGTGAAATCACCCACCAGCATCACGCTCGTCGCCGTTGGGGCGACGTAGCGGAATGTCTGAAGTTTTGGTTTCTTAGATCGTCTGCTCACTGGTCGTTGTCCTTTCGCGAATCCGGATGCGTTGTCCTCGGCGGGAATTCCCGCCGTTGGATGCCGACCGCCCTGGGTTCTTGGACCCCGGGCCGGTCTGCCCCGAAAGAGGCCTCATCTTTGCTGCATCTAGCGCAGTTTCGCTCCGCGCCGTTCGGGCGTCAACCGGAAAGACGGCACTGGCTGAGGCGGGGGAGCATCTCACTTTTTGTACACCTCAATGGATTTCCGAGGAGATTTGCCTGCGCCACCTGCTGTTTTCTTAGGAAACTGCTTGCTTTTCGAGCAAACCAGAGGGGTGCCTAAAAAGTGAGATGCTCCCCTGAGGCGGGGGTGCAGACTATAAAGTGTGCGGGAAATTATAAGTGCAGGAAAGTGGCGGATGGTGTTTGCTTCTGGCGAGTCGATGACACTGAACCCAACATGCCGACGACAGGACGGACGGGATTCGGCGGACGTTTGGTGCTTGCCTGGCCGGCGGGTTGAGCCTTTAATGACGGCAATGATTTAGCGAGGACCTATGGAACATTTTGTCTATGCTGTCTGTTTCGGAGTTGGACTACTGTTTGCCATAGTGAGCGCGTTCCTGGGCCACTTGTTCGGCGGGCACGATGTGCATACGGATGTCGGTACTGGGGGGCATGCCGAAGCCGGATTCCAGGACACGGGCATGCCGGGCCTCTCGCCGTTCAGCCCGACGACCATCACCGCTTTTCTCACCGCGTTCGGCGGGCTGGGGTTGATCTTCTCGAAGGTTGAGGCCACGCGGAGTCCCTGGGTCAGCGCCCCCTTGGCATTGTTGGGCGCGTTGGTCATCGCCGCCGGAGTGGTTTGGCTGTTTGGGACGGTGTTTCACAAGGTGGATAGTTCGAGCGAGTCGCGTGTGGCGACGCTGGTGGGGATGTCGGCAACGGTCATCACGCCCATTCCGCCCAATGGCGTGGGGGAGATCGCTTACGTGCAAGCCGGCTCACGTTACAGCGCCCCGGCGCGAGACGAACGCGGCGCGCCGGTCGCCAATGGTCAAACCGTGAAGATCGTCCGCATCGTCGGCTCGCAGTTCTACGTGGCGCCCATTTGATTCTATCGCAGAGCAATAACCCTTCAACACCCTAACATCTATGACAAATCATACTCTCCTTCTCGCCCAAGCGAATCTCGGCGGCCTGGGAACTGTCGCCATGGTGGTCGTCGGCCTGGTGGTCGTTGTCGTGATCTTCGCGGCGATCTGGGCCAGCCGCTACATCAAGGTCGGCCCGAACGAAGTGCTCGTTGTTTCGGGCCGCAAGCATCGGTACACGGACCCCGACGGCAGCGTGCAGACGCGCGGTTTCCGGGTGAGGAAGGGCGGCGGCACGTTCGTGATTCCGGTTATCGAGAAGGTGGACCGGCTGTCGCTGGAGCTGCTGACCATAGACGTGCAGCAGGAGCAGGATGTCTATACCAGCAAAGGCGTGCCCGTGCGCGTGGACGGCGTGGCGCAGATCAAGGTCAAGGGTGACGATATTTCCATCGCCACCGCCGCCGAACAGTTTCTGAGCAAGGACACGGATGCGATCAAGAACATCGCCATGCAGACGCTGGAAGGGCATCTGCGCGCGATTCTGGGCACGATGACGGTGGAGGACATTTATCAGAACCGGGACGCATTTGCCCAGAAGGTCCAGGAGGTGGCGGCGGGCGACATGGCCAATATGGGCCTGGGAATCGTGAGCTTCACCATCCGGGACATCAAGGACAGCCAGGGCTACCTTGACGCTTTGGGCAAGCCGCGGATCGCCCAGGTGAAACGCGACGCCCAGATCGCCCAGGCTGAGGCGGATCGCGACGCGATGATCAAGTCGTCCCAGGCGATCCAGGCGGGGCAGGAAGCGAAGTTTGAGGCGGATACTAGGATTGCCGAAGCCCAGCGGGATTACCAATCGAACGTCGCCCAATACCAGGCAGCGGTGAACCAGAAGAAGGCCGAATCTGACCTGGCTTACGATTTGCAGAAGTATAAGACCGGCCAGCTCGTGAAGGCTGAGGAGGTGCAGGTCAACATCATCGAGAAGCAGAAGCAGATCGAGTTGCAGCAGCAGGAAATCATGCGCAAGCAGCGCGAGCTGGAGGCGAACGTGCAGAAGCCCGCCGACGCCGAGCGCTACAAGGTCGAGACGCTGGCCAACGCGCGCAAGTTCCAGTTGGAGACCGAGGCTGCCGGCGCGGCGTCGGCCACCAAGGCGACCGGCTTTGCGGCTGCGGACGTGGTCAAGGCGACCGGTGTGGCGGAAGCGGATGCGAACAAGGCGCGCGGTCTGGCGGAAGCCGCCGTTATCGAGGCGCAAGGCAAAGCGACGGCCGAGGCGATGCGCGTAAAGGCCGAGTCGTTCAAGCAATACAACGAGGCGGCGGTGGTGGAGATGATCATCCGGGTGCTGCCCGAGGTTGCCGGGAAGATCAGCGAACCGCTCGCCAAGACCGAGAAGATGGTGATCATCAACTCCGGCAGCGGGGTGGGCGGCGGCGCGAGCAAGTTGACTGGGGACGTGACGCAGATTGTGGCCCAGCTTCCGCCAATTATCGAGAGTCTCACCGGCATTAAGTTTGAGAAGCTGCTCGAACAAGTGCCCGGGCTGAGGAAGTCCATGGACAAGGGCCAGAGCGAAGACAAACAGAAGTAACCGAAGAATCCTATGAGTTGCATGTTTGGTTCGATTGCATCGGGCATGTTCGGACTGCTGGCCTTTCTGGTGATGGGAGCCATCAGCCTCGCCTGTTTCGCGTTTTGGCTCTGGATGCTGATCCACGCCATTACCAACAATGGGCTTGCGGGGGCGGAGAAGATTGTGTGGGTAATCGTGATCATCTTCCTGCCGTTCATCGGCTCGCTCATCTATTTCTTCATCGGCCGCCCCAAAGGGGGCGGATAACCGCCAACCTGCGGCCTCGGGTGACGTGCCGAGCAGGTTGTGCCCAAGGCGGTCCATGTTGGAAGCGCAAATTCCCATCTGCTGTGTGGCGGTTTATGGTCGAAAGATTGTTCGGAAACCATGGGTGACGTAAACCAGAGCAAGACCTGTCCGCAGTGCGCCGAAACCATCAAGGCGGCGGCGAGGGTGTGCCCGTTTTGCCAAAGCCGTCAGGGCCGGTTCGCGCTTTGGCAAGAGCAACTGGGCCCCGTTCTTTCTGTGTTGTTGTTGCTGGTGCTCCTCGGTTTGGTGAGCTATTGGGCGCTCCCCGACGTTCCCGCAAGCGGGCGAAATTTCGCGCGCCATCGGGACGACCTGCGCGTGTTGCGCGCCTCGCTGGAGCGCGAGAAGAAGAAGCCGGAGTTCTGGCTAACGGGCTGCGTAACCAACGCTGGGCATTTTCCGTGGCGCATGCGCGAGTTGGAGTTGAGGTTCCTGGATGTGCAAGGCAACATGTTGGACGTGTGCCATCCAGCCCTGTCTGACTCATTCGTCGTGCCCCCCAGCGGCGAGAATGCATTCCGTGTCAGATTGGGTGAACTCGCTTTCACCAACGGCGGGGTTGTTCACCAGGCGCGCGTGCAAAGGGCCACCGACGGGAATCTCCCCGCCAAACTCGACTAGTCTCTTGGAGAAGGAACCCCGACATCCTTAGACCATGAACGCCGAAAACAGCCGCATTTGTCCGTTTTGTGCGGAGTCCATCAATCCGGTGGCGAAGCTGTGTCCGCGGTGCCGGCAATGGCTGACGATGAGTTCGTTGCGAAACCCGGTGGTCTTCATTTGGCTGCATGGGGGCTTGTTGGCTGCCATTTGGATCGTGATGGGAATTGGGATCTTGAGCCCTGTTAACCGGCTTGAGAATCCGAAACCCTGCTATACGGCCTTTCCTCAGGCGCTTCGCGTGGTCGAGTCGAGAATGAACTGGGCACAAACCAAGGACGGGCTGCGGATCTACCTCACAGGCATACTCACCGATCAAAGCCCGGTGGCTTGGAGGGGCATCGAGCTCGATTGCCGCTTTTTTGATGCAAAAGGGGTGATGGTAGATGCAGCTAACCCCCATGCTTCGCTCACGATTCAGCCGAATGATGACGCCGCGTTCCGGGCCGTCGTCGCGCCCGGCGTCGAAACCAATGGTTACAACTCCTACAATCTTTCCGTCACTACGGCGCGTAATGTGAGAGCCTGGTTTTAATTCATCATTCAACATACTGCTATGCGTCTCTTCGAAGCCATTATAGATGCCAATCATCGAGCGGTAGCCGGGGATCAGAGCGCCGGGCTACACCCGGCAGAGTTCGAGAGCGAGTTCCCCATCGTGGCGCTGACTTGCATTGATGTGCGCCTCAATCCGCTGCTGCCGGAGGTGCTGGGGGTGCCGAAAGAGCAGTTCATCTGGCTGCGCAACGCGGGGAATATCATCACAGGCCCTTTGAGCAGCACCATGCGTTCGCTGGCCCTGGCGTGCGCGGTCAAGGGCGGGAAGGAAATCGCCATCATCGGGCACACTGATTGCCAGGTCGGCAAGACAACGACCATGGAGTTGATTGACCGGCTTCGCGCCCTGGGCGTCGAGCGGCATCTGCTGCCGGCCAACGTGAACGGGTTTTTCGGCATGTTCGCCAGCGAGCGGGCCAACGTCATCAAGGGCGTGGACTTCGTGCGCCAGAGCCCGCTCATTGGTCCGAAGATCCCCGTGCACGGTCTGCTGCTCGATATTGAGACGGGCAAGGTGGAATGGCTGGTCAACGGGTATCAGGCCCTGGACACCATGGGAGCGCGCCTGAACGAGGTTGTGGCCTCTGCGGGCCAGACTGTGGATGCAATGAAGTCGCTTGCGGATTTTGAGATTGGGGGAATCAAGTTCCCCGAAACCAAGATCGGCGAGACAGTCACCAAAGCCGAGGACTGGCTCTCCGGGAAGATCCACCAAATGGAGAGCAAACCCCCGCCGACCGCGCCGGCGGCAAAGCCTGCCGCGCCCCCGCGAATTCCTTTGCCGCCGCCCCTTCGGCCCAAGCTCCGCTTTCGCAAAGGACCTTAATGGACGAGCAGACCCCAAAGCCCCGTCGGGGCTGTTTCTTCTACGGGTGCATCACGGGAGTGGTCTTGCTGGCGATCGTGCTGGGAGCGTTACTCGTCGGGCTGCACTACGTGAGGAAGATGGTCAACCGTTTCACGGATGCTAAGCCGATGGAGATGCCGACGCTGCAGATGTCGAAGGCCGAGATTGACCAAGTAAAGCAACGCTTCGAGGCATTCCAGCAGGCGGTCCGGGAACAGCGCGCTCCGAAGCCGCTCGCTCTGAGCGCCGACGACATCAACGCGTTGATCGCCAGCGGCTCGGAATCGCAGGCGTTGAAAGGCAAGCTGTATGTCAGTCTCGAACGCGATCAGGTGAAGGGCGAGGTGAGTGTGCCGCTGGCGGAAGTCGGGCTGACGATGTTTAAGGGCCGCTACCTGAACGGCAGGGCAACACTCGACTTGGGTTTCCGGGATGGCGTGCTCATCGTCACGCCGCACACACTAATAGTGAAAGGGAATCCCGTGCCCGAGGTTTATATGCAGGAAATCCGCAAGCAGAACTTCGCTGCGGGCCTGACCAACCAACCGGCCGCAGTGGCGGTGCTGAAAGGGCTTCAGGACATTCAGGTGAAAGAGGGCAAAGTAGTTATCATACCCAAGGAACAGCAGTGATGGGCAGACGTGATGTGTGATTGGCCTCGGCCTCGCGCCGACGGTTACTGGCCGAACCACCGCTGGTGCTTCAGGACCCCGCGCGGTTTATGCGTCGAGCAGTTGGTGCACCGAGATGCCTCGCAGCTCAAAGAGGCGCCGGATGGCGTCCTCAATCAGGTTGTTCGGACAGGATGCGCCAGCCGTGATCCCCACCGTGACCCTGCCCGCCGGCAGCCAGTTGGCCGTCTCGACCTCCTCGTGCTTGTGCTGGTCATAATGGAGAATCAGCTTGTCCGACCTCATCTTCGCGGCGTTCTTGATAAAGTAAGTCGGCAGCTTCGCCTCGCCCATTTCCGCGAGGTGCGAGGTGTTTGAGGAATTGTATCCCCCAATGACCAGGAGCAGGTCAATCGGTTCCTGCAACAGCTTCTCCAGGGCGTCCTGGCGGTCCTGGGTCGCCCCGCAGATAGTGTCGAAGAAGCGGAAGTGCCGGTCAATGTTACCTTGGCCGAATTTCCGCGCCATGGCCTGGCGCAAGCGCCGCTGCACCTCTTCAGTCTCGCCGCGGAGCATTGTGGTTTGATTCGCGACCCCGATGGCTTGCAGATGGACATCGGGGTCAAAACCCTCGGAGTAGGCCCCTTTGAATTTCTCCAGGAACGCTGCCTTGTCGCCGCCGTTCACGATGAAATTACAGACGTAGTCCGTTTCGGCTAGAGTGAACACGACGAGGTAGTGGCCGCCGCCGTTGGCCATGGCCTGCGAACTGGTGGCTTTCGTCTCCTCGTGCCACGCCTTGCCGTGGATAATGCTCGTGACCTTGTCCTTCGAGTACTGCCGCACGCGCTTCCAGACGCTCATCACGTCGCCGCATGTCGTATCCACGAACCGGCAGCCTTTGGCCTCGAGCTGCTGGCGCATCGAGACCTCTGTCCCGAAAGCGGGAATGATGACAATGTCGTCCTTCTTCAAATCCTGGAGGTCCGCGTCCTTCTCCTTGCCCGAAAGAAATTTGATGCCCATGGCGCGGATTTGGTCGTTCACCTCGGGGTTGTGAATGATCTCGCCAAGAATATAAATCGGCTGCTTGGGAAAGACCTTGCGGGCGGCGTAGGCCAGGTCGATGGCCCGCTCGACACCATAGCAAAAACCGAATTGCTTGGCGAGTTTAATGGTCAGATCGCCGGCGGTGAGCACATGGCCGCTGGCGCGAATCCGCTCTACCAGGCCGCTCCGGTAATGAGACAGCACCTGGGCCTGAACCGCCGCCATGACATCCGGGCGGCGAAGGTTAATTTTCTGGGGCGCGGGAGGCGCTTCGGTTGACATACCTGCCCCACTGTACCATGGACCCATGCATCGTCCAGCGGAAAGCCCGCCGGTCTCGGCGCGGTTTCTCCAGGCGAGGTGGCGAGTTTACTTGCGGGTACGGCGACGGTTGGCTATCTTTGGTTTCCTATGAAGCCGCCTGTGCTGCCAGCTTCTGCCCCGACTGCTGGTACCACCGTTCCGTCCCCGCCTCCGAAATGGGCCGCCTGCCTGCTTTACGGGTGCGGAGCTCTGCTTGCCGTTTTGCTAGTGATCGGCGCGACAGTCGCCATCACGCTCTGGTGGATCCAGCGCCCAATCAAGCCGGTCGTGTTGTCACCTTCCGAAAAGGCGGCGGTGGAGGAGAAACTCCGGCCTTTGAGCAGCGGGGACATTCCTACGACCGGTCGTGCTCCCGCAGGCATCCACAGCGCGGAAGCCGATCGCCCATCCCCGGCGGCACCCAAAGAGGCGGGGCCAAAGCAGGAACAGGATCGGCCCTACGTGCCGGGGTCAAAGGTGATCAGGCTGACCGAACGGGAACTCAATGGGCTGTTGAACGCCAACACCGACCTGGGGAAGTCCTTGCGGTTCGAGTTCGGCCGAGACGCTATCAACGCCTACGTCGCGGTGCCGATTCCCCAGGACTTTCCCGTTGGCGGCGGCAAGATCTTTCGGGCACGCGGACGTTTCCGCTTGTCATTGGGCAACGGCGGAGCGCCTTATGCGATATTGGAAGATGTCACCGTCTTCGGGCTAAGCTTGCCCAAGTCGTGGCTGGCGGGCCTGAAAGGAGAGAACCTGATTAGCCAAGCTGTGGGCGAGCGGAATGGATCCCCGATTTTCCAAGGGATCAAGAGCCTGCGTGTCGAACCCGGCGCCCTCGTACTGGAAGTTAACGACTAATGCCCACACCTTCCGCTGCACGAACCAGCTATGCCAACAAAGCAAAACCGCGCACACGATTGACAGCGCCGACGATGTATCCCTTAACAAACCGAAACGAGAAAGCGAAGCTATGAAAAATGATTCGACATTCACACGGCGCAGTTTCATCCGCACGGCGGCGGCGGGCTCCGTCGCCCTAAGCTGGCTCGGCGCGGGCCGGGCACCGAGGGTATTCGCTGCCGAGGCGGCCAAACCGGCCCTGCTCGGCGGCACGCCCGTCCACCGGGGCGGGTGGGCACAATGGCCGCAGTGGCGTGAGGCCTGGGAGCCGGAGTTGCTCAAGGTCTGGCGGAGCGGCCGATGGTTTCGCGGCTCCGCCGAGCACGTTGCTGACTTCGAGCGGGGTTACGCCAACCTCCTGGGCGCCAAACGCTGCTTGGCAACAGCCAGCGGCACCACGGCGCTGATCGTCAGCTTGCATGTCATGGACGTGGATGCGGGCGACGAGGTGATCGTTTCTCCTTACACCTTCATCGCCAGCTACAACTCAATCCTCACCAGCATGGCCCTGCCGGTCTTTGCCGACACCGACCCGGCCACGCTCACCGTTGACCCGGCCTCGATCGAGAGCCGCATCACGGAGCGGACGCGCGCCATCATGCCAGTGCACATATTCGGCATGCCGTGCGACATGGACCCCATCAACGACATTGCGGGCAAGCACAAGCTGGCCGTGATCGAGGATGCCTGCCAGGCGTGGCTCGCCGAATATAAGGGCCGCAAGTGCGGCACGATCGGCGACTTGGGGTGCTTCAGTTTCCAGGAATCCAAGCACATCCCTGCCGGCGAAGGCGGCGCGATCACGAGCATGAGCGAGGAACTGATTGACAAGTGCGACTCTTTCCACAACTGCGGCCGCGCGGTCGGGACGAACAAGGGGAGTGGGTGTTTCACCCGCGGCAACAATTACCGGATGACCCAAGCGCAGGCAGTCCTTCTCATGCAGCAGTTCGAAAAGCTGGTGCAGGAAACCGAAATCCGGCGGGCGAACGCCGACTATCTGAGCGCCAACCTCGGGAAGATCCCTGGGATCACGCCCGTGCGGCTCCCCGAGAATAGCCGGCCGGTGTGGCATCTCTATTCGTTCCGCTACGATGCGACGCAGTTCAACGGCCTCTCTCGCGAGAAGTTTGCCAGGGCGATGGGGGCCGAAGGGGTGCCTTGCGGGGGCGTTTACCATGAGCAGTATTACGACGGCCTGCTCGACGAGGCAATCGCCTCGCGTGGCTTCAAGCGGCTCTGGGGCGCCGGACGGCTCAAGACGTACCGCGACAGCTTCCACGAGTTGAGAGGCAATAAGCAGGTCTGTGAGACGACCGTTTCCTTCACCCAGAACATGCTGCTGGCCGACCGCAGCGCCATGGACGACATCCTCGAAGCAATTCGCAAGGTCCAGGCCAGCAGCACAGCGCTGGCGAAGGCTTAGAACTGGTATGAAAAGTGGCAGCCAAGGCGACGAGGCTCGAACGTCCTGTGTGTGATGGCTCTAAAATGAAGACTACTATGGTTTGTTTCAGGTGCTGCAGCGTCGGGGTGGCGTTGGGCTTTGTGCTGGTCCTCCCGACGCCAGGAATCGCGACCGAGGGCCCAACGCCGGAGGTCGGCCTCGCCGTGCGCGACATCACTCCGGAACTTCCCATCCGACTAGCGGGTTACGCGGGACGCAACCGGCCAGCGGATAAGCTGGATACCCCGCTCCTGGTCCAATCGCTGGCGCTCAAGAACGCCTCAGGCGAACGGTTTGTGTTCGTGGCACTGGACAACTGCGAGGTGAGCCCGACTTTCATGCAGCCGGTCCGGCAACAGCTTGCTGACCGATTCCAACTGGGCCGCGGGGAGGTCGCCGTCGTCTCCAGTCACACGCATTCCGCGCCGGTGCTGGAACAGACGCTCACAGACATGGCCCAGCCGGGGCCAGAGGAGAGCGAGCGGATTGCGGACTACAGCCGATTACTGCGGACCAAACTGGTTGAGGTCGTGGGCGCCGCGCTGGCTGACTGCCGGCCGGCGACGCTCGAGCACGGCTTGGGCCGGGCCGGCTTCGCCATGAACCGCCGCGTTTACCAGGGAGACAAAGTCGTGTTCGGCGACAACCCCGACGGGCCGGTGGACTGGGATGTGCCCGTCCTGCGAGTCAAGGGGACGAACGGGGCCGTCCGCGCCATACTGTTCGGCTACGCCTGCCACGGCACCTCCGTGCGCAGCGGCGACGATTGGTATGTGGTTTCCGGCGAATACATGGCCTACGCCCGCCAACATCTCGAAGCGCTCCAGCCCGGCGCAACGGCGATGTTTCTCACCGGCATGGGCGCGGACTCCGACCCCGCGCCACGGGGCCGCTTGCTCGATGCCAAACGCCACGGCCTTGAGCTGGCCGGCGCGGTCATCGGTGTATTAGACCGTCCGATGCGCCCGGTTCGCGGCGCGTTCAAGCTGGCCTACGAGGAAGTCGAACTACCGCTGGCGCCTCCCCCTGGCCGCGAGCAGTTGGAGCGGGACGCGCGGAGCGCGGACGTCTCTGTGAAGCAACGGGCTGAGGCGTACCTGAAGCTCCTGAACGCAGGCCAGCCGCTGCCGGAGTCGGTTAAATTGCCGATCGCGGCGTTGCGCCTGGGCAACGATCTGACCTTCATGCTCATGGCAGGCGAAGTCGTGGTGGATTACTCGCGCCGCCTCAAGCGTTTGCTGGCCGACGATCAACCGTGGCCGATTGGCTATGCCTACGAAGTGCCCTGCTATATCCCCTCCGCCCGCCTGATCAAGGAGGGCGGATATGAAACGGAGTCTTCGTTGATCTACTATGGCTTCTACGGTCCCTTTCGCGGCGAGATTGAAGCGCTGCTCGTGATGCGACTGGAAGCGCTGGTGAGCCAGATGCGCACACAACCCTGAAGCGGTGCTTAGGGCTGGTAGTCATAGCATGTCGGGGAGCGGGTGGCGTTTGGGCGCCCCTCGGCCCCAATTGTGACGGCCCGAATTGGCTCGAATTGTGATTGCGTGCTGGGGGCAGTGTGCGATACTTCATTCCCAGTTGTCGGAGCGTAGCTCAGCCTGGCTAGAGCACTTGGTTTGGGACCAAGACGTCGCAGGTTCAAATCCTGTCGCTCCGACCATCCTCCACTCAGAACCGGATGGAGAACAACTTCCAGGCGCGGGGTTTTCCCGTAGCCACATCGTCCAGCGTGTTGTCTGCCGCCGAGCCATACTTGGCCGGCGCAAAGGGATTAAAAAGCTGGAGCAGATTATCGGTCTTGATTGCTTCGACGACGATGCCGCTATAGGCGACATTCCCTTTTACGATCTCGTTCGCCTTCACCTCCCCCGATGACAGCTCACTCGCCTTGCCCAGCCGGGCGCTCAATTGCGATTCCATCGAGTCTTGGGCGCGAGCTGCCAGCGCGCCCGCAGCGAGCATCGCGGCACCAGCCAACAAGATAGACATTCTTTTCATATTCTTCTCTCTTCGTCGTTCTACCTGACTAAACGTCCGCCACCGGAAGCACCCTGTCAATTGGCAAAGCCGGTTATCCATCGACGATAAGCCAGAATGGAGCTGGCGGTTGCGGACGCCGGCTTAAGCAGCCGCCCTCCGCCCCGGACAGGGGATTTTGAACCTTGAACTTTGCCCCTCGCACACTAGCCTTGTGTTGTGTTTCGTCCCTGCATTGATCTACATGAGGGCAAAGTGAAACAAATCGTTGGCGGCACGCTGGGCGCCGGGCCGGAACGGGTCTGGACGAATTTTGTCTCGGATCGGTCGGCGGCTTGGTATGCCGCACTCTACCGGCGTGACGGTTTGAGGGGCGGGCACGTCATTATGCTGGGGCCGGGCAATGAAGGCGAAGCTCGCGCGGCGCTGGCGACTTATCCCGGCGGCCTGCAAATCGGCGGCGGAGTCCACCTCGACAACGCTCGTAATTGGTTGGACGCCGGCGCTTCACACGTCATCGTCACCTCCTGGGTCTTTCGCGGCGGGCGGGTGGATTTGGATCGCCTCTCACAACTCGCCGAAGCGGTCGGCAAGGAGCGGCTCGTTCTGGACCTAAGCTCCCGCCGGCGCGGCAGCGATTATTTCGTGGTGACTGACCGTTGGCAGAAGCTCACGGACCTAGCGCTCAGCCGCGAGAGCTTGGAGAAGCTCGCGGCCTGCTGCGCGGAGTTTCTCATCCATGCTGTGGATGTCGAGGGGCAGTGTCGCGGCATTGATCAGGAGCTTGTCTCCCGGCTGGCAGAGTGGTCGCCGATTCCGGCTACCTATGCGGGCGGCGCCAGCTCACTCGCCGACCTGGAAACGGTCACGCGTTTAGGTCAGGGGAAGATTGATCTAACCATCGGGTCGGCGCTGGATATTTTCGGCGGCAGCGGCGTGCGCTACGAGGAGGCCGTGGCATTCAACCGCCAGTCTAGGTAATGTATGGACCCGCGACGCTGGTTCCATGAGCACTCGTTGAAGCTGCTCGCGATCCGCGACACGCCGGAGGCGATCGCCGGTGGCGTCGCCATTGGCATCTTCTTCGGTTTTACGCCCCTGATCGGCCTGAAGACGGCCTTGACCATCCTGTTCGCCTGGCTGACGCGCTGCAACATCCTGGCGGCAGTGATCGCCAGCGCTGCCCACGACATCCTCTGGCCGTTTATGCCCGTGATCTTCCGGGCGGAGTACGACGTGGGGTTCTGGCTCCTGAGTCAGCCTCACCACTTGCCACCGCGCCTGAGCAAGTCGCAGCTCCACTCCTGGCTAAGTTGGACAACATTGTTCACAGTCGGCAAGCCCTTGTTGTTCGGCTCCCTCGTCTGCTCTGCTCCCTTTGCCGTCATCTCGTACATGTTCACAAAGAGGCTGGTGGCCCGGCATCAACGCAAGAAGCGTGCCCGCGTCCCTCCAGCCAGCGGAAACCAGGACCTGGTGGCCTGAGGGGCCGCCACTGCAAATTGAGAATCGGGAATCGAAAATCCGGCCTGGGCCGCACAACAGGGCCGCGGCTTTACTTTCAGCCTTGGGTCGCGCATTTTAGAGGCGCATGATACGAATAGGGATCAAATTACTTCTGGCAGCCTCGCTTGTGCTGGTTGGCGCGCAACCCGGCTCGCTCAGAGCTCAGACGAGGGCTGAAGACCCCACGGCGCCGGATTTTAAGGAGGTCTTTGAACTGGTCCGCGCACACCTGGCGGGCGCGAGCGAGGCGCAGTTGAACCAGGCGGCGGTGCAGGGTCTCATCTCCAACCTTGGCCCTTGTGTCTCGCTGGTCACCAACGGCGCTGCGGGCAAAGCCCGGGCGGAGGCACCCCTCGTAAGCAAGTCGAACGTATTCAATGGCGAGATAGGATACGTGCGCGTTGAACAAGTCGGGGACGGCTTGGCTGGCGCGGTGAGGGAAACCTGCAAAAAGCTGGAGGGAACCAACAAGCTCGACGGGGTGATTTTGGATCTGCGGTATGCGGCGGGCGACCATTACGCGAGCGCGGCGGCGACGGCGGAGTTGTTCATCAAGAAGGAGCAGCCGCTCCTGGACTGGGGCGCCGGCATGGTGCGGTCGAAAGACAACAGCGATGCGATTTCCCTTCCCGTGGCGGTCCTGGTGAATCGGCGGACGGCTGGAGCGGCAGAGGCCCTGGCCGCAATCCTGCGTGAAACGGGCTCGGGGTTGATCCTCGGCAACAGGACGGCGGGTCAAGCGATGATCGCACAGGAGTTTCCGCTCAAGAATGGCGAGCGGTTGCGCATCGCGACCGCACCAATCCGATTGGGCGACGGCTCGACGTTGTCTGAGCAGGGGCTCAAGCCGGACATTACGGTTGAAGTTACCCCCGCGGATGAGCGCGCTTATTACACGGACGCCTATAAGGTGCCCAGGAGGGCTGAGCTGCCGGCTGCGGCCAGCCTGACGTTGACCAACCAGACGAGCGGGACCAATCGTGCCGTGCGGCGACCCCGTTTCAACGAAGCGGAATTGGTGCGCGAGCGCCGGGAAGGCATTAGTGAAGCGGACATAACGGCGCTGGGGGACCGCGAGCCGGAGAAGCCGATGGTCACCGACCCCGCCCTGGCGCGGGCACTGGATTTGTTGAAGGGGCTGGCTCTGGTCCGCCAAGCGCATTCCTGATATCGCGCTTGACGATTTCGCTCAACCAACCCAAGTTCACCGGGTCACAGTATGGCCGAATGAAGACCGTCCTCTTTATTTGCACCGGGAACGTGTGCCGCAGCCCGATGGCTGAGGGCATCTTCCGCCAGGCCGTGAGGGGCCACGGGGATTACCAGGTGCTCTCGGCCGGTCTCGGGGCGATGGAAGGCCAACCGCCAAGCCCTTACGCCGTGCAGGCAGTCAAAGAGCTAGGCATCGATATTTCCGGCCTGCGCAGCCGCATGCTGACCGCTGAATTGGTGCAGCAGGCAGATTATATCTTCGGCATGACCCACAGCCACCTTGATACCGTGGCGATGCTGTATCCACAGGCAGCGGAGAAAACCTTCCTCCTGCGCGAGTTTGATGAGACGCTTGATTCCTTCGAGAAGGACATCAGCGATCCGATTGGAGGGTCGTACCAAGTGTATCTCAACTGCCGCGATCAAATCGAACAAGGAATTCCCTCGCTGCTGGGCTTCCTGGAACAGGGCGAGACGCTGACTGGCACGGCGGGCGCCCGGCTGACTACTATTGCTGTCGGGGCCGACCGCGACGGTCATAACCTCATGGAAGCCGTGAAGCAGCATCTCGTGCAACGCGGCCTGAAGGTGGCAAACCTGGGGGCGGGCGCCGCCGAAGCGGAAGATGACCTGGGTTATGCACAAGCCGTGGCGCAGACCGTGGCACTGCACAAAGCAGATCTGGGCGTGCTGGTTTGCGCGACGGGCGTCGCCTCGAGCATCACGGCGAACAAGGTGCCGGGCGTGCGTGCCGCCCTGGTCGGCGATGCGCAGACGGCCGCCCTGGCCCGGCAGCACGACAACGCCAATGTCCTTTGCCTGGCGGCCAGGACCACCGCGGCCGAGCAGGCCGCGAAAATCCTCGATGCGTTCCTCGATGCCCGCTTCGAAGGCAGCCGGCACGAACACCGAATACACCAAATGGAAACCCGAATTATACCCACTGACTTCCGGCTGCGAGCGGTAGATCCGGAAATTGCCGCGGCCATCGAGCGCGAAATCCAGCGCCAGCAGGAGAATGTCGAACTGATCGCCAGCGAGAACTTCACCAGCCCCGCCGTCATGGAGGCCCAGGGCTCCGTTTTGACCAATAAGTACGCTGAGGGCTATCCGAAGAAACGCTGGTACGGCGGCTGCGAAAATGTGGACGTGGTCGAGCAGCTCGCTATTGACCGGGCAAAGAAGCTGTTTGGCGCCGAACATGCCAATGTGCAGCCGCACTCCGGCAGCGGGGCGAACATGGCAGTCTATTTCGCAGTCCTGAAACCGGGCGACAAAATGCTGACCATGGACCTGACCCATGGCGGCCACCTGACGCACGGGAACAAGGCCAATTTCTCCGGCAGATTCTTCGAAATCGTGCACTACGGCGTCCGTAAAGAAGACGAGCGCATTGATTACGACCAACTCGCCAAACTGGCTCGCGAGCACCAGCCGAAGATGATCACGGTCGGCGCCAGCGCCTACCCTCGCATCATTGACTTCGAGCGCATGGGCCAAATTGCCCGCGAGGTTGGCGCCTATTTGCTGGCCGACATCGCGCACATTGCCGGCATGGTGGCCACGGGGCTGCACCCCAGCCCGGTGCCGCACGCCGATTTCGTGACCACGACCACGCACAAGACTTTGCGGGGACCCCGTGGCGGGCTGGTTTTGTGCAGAGAGAAGTATGCCAAGGAGATTGATTCCCAGACCTTCCCGGGGATTCAAGGCGGCCCGTTGATGCACGTGATCGCTGCCAAGGCGGTTTGCCTGCAGGAGGCACTGCAACCTGCGTTCATGGGTTATCAAAAGCAAATCGTGCTTAACGCGGCGGCCCTGGCGGAGGGGATGAAGCGGAACGGCTTCCGGCTCGTGAGCGGCGGCACGGACAATCACCTGATGCTCGTGGATGTGGGCGCCCGCGGCGTGACGGGCAAGGAATGCCAGGCGACCCTCGACCAGGCGGGCATCACGGTGAACAAGAACACGATTCCTTTCGAGACGCGGTCCCCTTTCCAAGCCAGCGGCATCCGATTGGGTACGCCCGCTGTGACCACGCGCGGCATGGCCGAGGCCGAGATGGCGGCGGTTGCGGACATGATCAGCGAAGTGTTGCTGGACCTCAAGAACGTGGAGGCCATTGCCAAGGTGCGCCAGCGCGTGCGCGAGCTCACCGGCCGGTTTCCGTTGCCTTACTGAGCCCAATCGCCTGCGGACCGCGGGATGGAGCGCGGGGTGTTGCCCTGCAGCGAGGAGCCGTGTCCGCTGGCCCGGCAGAGCAATGCTCTGCGCTCCACCCTCGCCAACCGGTTGCCACTAAATCCACTCGGAGGCTTGACACGTTCACCAAGGTGGGCCAGGGTGTGTTTGAACTTAGAGCAAGATTTCCCTTGCCAAATCGAGGGAGAGGCGAAACCCTTGATGCACGCTCCCGGTTGGTAGCCATTCCAATTTGAACTAAACGACAATTGGATCGTCCAATCAGAAGCCGGGCTGGCAGACGAGCCCAGGTGTGGTTCCACCCGTTGTCAGAATTTGAAGCTTAGTCTCATTTACCTATGCCAAGACCTAAGAAGGCCAAAACAAAGACGGCCAAAGCGAATGCTGACGCCAAAGCGCGCGGCAACACAGCCGAACCCGCCGCCACGACGGTAGCGGAGGCGGAGCCCCCCCCCGCCGAAGCGCTTCAACCGCCTACCGAACCCGTAGAAACGCTCGAGGCGGAAAAGACCCAGGCCAAACCCGTCCCGCAGGACGACAAAGACCGCGTCGCTGCCACAGCGATCAACATCGCCAAGCTCCAGGCAATGTCCATGCCCGAGCTCAATCAAATGGCCCGCGACCTTGGCGTCGAGAACTTCGGCACGATGCGCAAGCACGAGGTGATCTTCCACATCCTCCAGAAGAACGCCGAGCGCGCGGGGGTGCTGTTCTCGGAAGGCGTGCTGGAGGTCTTGCCGGAAGGCTTCGGCTTTCTGCGCTCCCAGAGCTTCAATTACCTCCCCTGCCCTGAGGACATCTATGTATCTCCTTCCCAGATCCGCCGTTTTGACCTCCAAACCGGTAACCTGATCGCCGGCCAGATCCGGCCACCGAAGGAGAAGGAGCGATTCTTTGCCCTGCTGAAGGTCGAGGCGGTGGACCAGGAGGACCCTGACAAGGCGAAGGACAAGACCCATTTCGACAACCTGACGCCGCTGTTCCCGAACCGGCGGTTCATCCTGGAAACGACGCCGGATGAGCTGTCAACGCGGGTGCTGGACCTGGTCTGCCCGATTGGCAAAGGGAGCCGCGGGCTGATCGTCGCCCCGCCCCGCACCGGCAAAACCGTGCTGATGCAGAAGATGGCCAACGCCATCTTGAAGAACAACCCGGAGACCTACTTGTTCATCCTGCTGATTGACGAACGGCCGGAGGAGGTCACGGACATGGAACGTTCCTGCCGCGGCGCTGAAGTCATTAGCTCGACGTTCGACGAACCGCCTGAGCGGCACGTGCAAGTGGCGGAAATGGTGATCGAGAAAGCCCGACGCATGATCGAGCACAAGCGCGACGTGGTCATCCTGCTGGATTCCATTACGCGCCTGGCGCGCGCCTATAACACGGTGCAACCGCACTCCGGCAAGATTCTGTCGGGCGGTGTGGATGCCAACGCGCTCCACAAGCCGAAGCGCTTCTTCGGCGCGGCACGCAATATCGAGGAGGGCGGCTCGCTCTCGATTATCGCGACGGCGTTGGTGGATACCGGTTCGCGCATGGACGAGGTAATCTTCGAAGAGTTCAAGGGCACGGGCAACATGGAGATTTGCCTGGACCGAGCGCTGGTGGATCGGCGCATATTCCCGTCCATCAACATCGAGCGCTCCGGCACGCGCAAAGAGGAATTGCTCTACCACCCGGACGAATACACCAAGGTGGTCATCCTCCGTCGAGCCCTTACGGGTGTGCCTCCCGTCGAAGCAATGGAGTTGGTGCTGAACAAGCTCAAGAAGACCGGCAGCAATATCGAGTTCCTGCTCAGCATGAGCGTGGGCTGAGCTAGTTCGCCTTCGCCACTGTCTCCCACCGGTTGGTTTTCGCAGACTTCAGCACGGCGTCGCAGACGTATTGGGTTTCCAGCGCGTCGCGGAAGGTCGGGCTAGCCGGTTTCTTCTTGGCGAGGCCGTCGAGGAAATCCGCCAATTGGTGGACGAAGCTGTGCTCGTAGCCGATCTGCAGGCCGGGCACCCACCATTTACCCATGTAGGGGTGGTCGCCGTCGGTGACGTGGATGCTGCGCCAACCCCGCAGACGCCCTTCGTCGCGGTGCTCGAAATATTGCAGGCGATGCAGATCGTGCAGGTCCCAGAAAATGGAGGCGTGCTCGCCGTTGATCTCGAACGTATAAAGCGCCTTGTGCCCGCGCGCGTAGCGGGTGGATTCAAAGGTCGCCAGCGACCCGTTCTTGAACCGCGCCAGGAACGCGCAAGCGTCATCAATCCCCACTTTCTCGACTTTACCTGTCAGGTTGTGCTTACGCTCCTTGATAAACGTCTCGGTCATCGCGTTCACCTTGGCGATGCCGCCGTTGAGCCACAGCGCCGTGTCAATGCAATGTGCCAGCAAGTCGCCCGTCACACCGCTGCCGGCCACTTTGGCATCCAGGCGCCACAAGCCCGGCCCGCCCTGGGGCAGGTCCTTCGATATCGTCCAGTCCTGGAGAAACTTCGCCCGGTAGTGGAAGATGCGCCCGAGCCGGCCCTCCTCGATAAGTTGCTTGGCCAGCGTGACTGCCGGGATGCGACGGTAATTATACGAAACCATATTGGGGACACCGGCCTTCTCGACCGCTCGGACCATCTTTAGGCCCTCTGCCGGGTTTCTTGCCAGCGGCTTTTCGCACAGGATCATTCTGCCGGCCCTCGCGGCGGCGACGGCGATTTCCTCGTGCATGTCGTTCGGCACGGTAATGTCAACGAGTTCAATGTCCTCGCGCGCCACCAGTTTGCGCCAGTCCGTTTCATAAGATTCGTAACCCCATTTGTCCGCGAAGCTCTTCGCCCTGGCCTCATCAATATCGCACACCGCCTTGAGCACGGGCTGATATTCGAGGTCGAAGAAGTTGTTCACCCTGCGTGACGCGTTCGAGTGGGTCCGGCCCATGAAGCCGCAACCGATAAGTCCAACGTTAAGCTCTTTCATAATGAATCGGTGACAGGTTATTGGTGATCAGTAATTGGTGACCGTCGTCATTTGTGGCTCATCCTTTAGCGACTCGCCGCCCTCAGTTCAAGCTTTAGGTTGGCAGGAGGCGGGGCGAAGGCACCCACTTGCCTGCATGACAAATCCGTCGTCGGTCCATGCACTTGGAACCGCCGTTTGGGAGAATAGAGCTGCGAACCGAGGGGGACGGGCAGGTATTAGCCGCATTGATTTTGCTTGGGAGGCGACGGCAAGACAGGGGAAGCCAGTGTCCTGTTCTGGGACAGGGAGGGCACGGTTCTATGGTACCAGGGCAGGTCCAGGGTGGTACCAGGGCAGTACCAGACCAGTGCCGGCGCATGACGCGTGCAACCCGCGTCTCTCCTTATTGCAAATCCTTATAATGCGAATGGGCTTGAAGGAGAATGCAGGGTGGCGGCCGCGGGTAACTGCCAACAGACCCTGGGCTGCTACCGCACCGGTTGCACTGCGACTGCTACCAAGCCCAAGTGCGATGGAGCTAACTGTTTGAACGGCGCATGGCTGAGGTCAATGATACGGCCATCGTGCACGAGTTCCGGGGCCGGCCCGCGATCCGTGATGGTAACCACCACGCTGCGTTGCGGCTTCGACGGCGAGGCCAGCGTGACCCGTACTTTGGACCCCAGCGGATAAAACCACGACGCCGCTGTGAACTTGTCCGGGTTGAATCGCTTGCCGTTGGCCATGAGCTTGCCGCGATGCCCTTCGCCGTACCACGATGCCAAACCATTAGCGGGCTCAGCGCCCGCCCTAGGCACGCCCGAACCCAAAATGGACAAGGCCACGCAAGCTGCCATTGCCCTGCTCAGAGCTCGCGTTGCCACAGCGGAGCGATTGCCTGATCGGGCCTGGCGACGGCAACATGAGACACGAAGGCTGCGCCGCACAGCGCCAGCCCCCGGCCGATTTCTCGCAGGTAGCGTGAAACTATGTCTTTTTAGGCATGGATTCACTACCTTTACGCTACCCCCAAACCGCTGCCATGCCTATGGGGTGTTCACCCCATAGGCCCTGCGCTCCTATACCGCATCCAGACTCGCCTTTGGGCTCTCCTCAGCACCCTCCATTACTTGCCCGCCGTGCAGCGCACGGCGCATGTTTTCGAGGATCGTAATTTTCTGCCAGATTTTGCGCGAGAAGCCCGCTGTCAGATCCTCGACGTCATCCACCGCGTCCAGTAGCACCGGGTCCTGAAATCCCTGCACGTAAAGCGCGGCGATCTTGCTGATCAGCGCCAGGGCGTCGCTGCAGTAATCCAGATATCGGTTCAGTTCGAACGGCGTCATCGCCCGTTTTCGGATGCGCGCCTTGTGCTGGCCCTGTCCGGCGTAGCTCTCCGGGTCCTTGGTCAACTGGTGCATGTCCACGATATGCGCCAGTGCGCGCAGTTCATGGATCGCCTTCAACGCGCGGTCCCGATGATCTTCTCCGCTTCGAGCCGACGGAATCTGGCGGCAGTGGATTTCATGCGTCTCTGCCATCGTAGAGGCTTCCCGGCTCGCAATCAAGTTACACGGGAAGGCGAGCGTCCGCGCGAGCCCTGATTCCCAGAGACGTTGGGGCTCGCGCGAACGCTCGCCCTCCCAGTCGTTGTTTACTTCTTTATCCGCGGCTTATCGGCCCGGAGCACGCGCAGGGTGAAGCCGCGGCCATTGTCGAAGGGTTCGACGGTGGCGGTGATTTCGAGGACGCGGTAGTGGACGGTATTCAGGCCGTAGGATTGGTAGGTGCGGGCGAAGAGTTCGGTCTCCACTATGCCGGTCCAGTCGGCGATGGTGATGAACTTCATCGGCTCGCCGGTGATCTGATGGAAGATGCGCTGCTCAATCACCAGCCCGCAGGTGACGATTTGCTCGCCGACATGCTCGCCCAGGCGATTGATCGGACAATAAGTTTCCCAGGCAACGCCGGGGAAAAGCTCCAGTGGATGGCCGCTCGCCGGGTAGCCCAGGAATTCTTCTTCGTCGCGCAGCCGCTGCAGGTGGCTGGACTCGGCCAGCGGGACAGAGGGGAGGCGGTCGAGGTCGCCCGGCGGCAGGAGCCAGAGCTGGTGATTTGCGATTTGGCCTTCGTGGCTTGGTAGGGACGCGTTCCACCGCGTCCCGTTCATTTGGTCCAAGGAGGGGGACGCGGTGGAACGCGTCCCTACCGGGTTTTGAGAGAGCGACTTGAATTCCCAGTATTGCTTGGTGCGGCTCCGGCCGAAGTCGTCGAAGGCGCCGACGCGAAGCAGCGCTTCCATCTCCTCATTGAGCGGCTGGACGCGCAGGAAGAAATCGGCCAGCGAGGCGAATGGGCCGTGGGTGCGCTCGCGCAGGATGGTTTCTGTGGTGCGTTGGGTAAGGCCTTTGACGTTGAGAACTGGAACGCGAATTCTCCTACTGGAAACGGTAAACTGCGGTCCCGGCTGATTCACGGACGGCGGCAGGAGCGGAATGCCCAGCCGGTGGCATTCCAGCACATAGACGAGCGGAGAATAAAAGCCTTTCCCGTTGGTGAGCACCGCAGCCATGAACTCCGCCGGATAATGGAGCTTGAGCCACGCGGATTGATAGGCCTCGACCCCGTAAGCCGTGCTGTGCGCCTTGCAAAACGCGTAGCCGCGGAAGCCAGAGACGAGGCTCCAGACTTCGGCGATCTCAGCTTCCGTGCGCCCACGCTGGCGCGCGCAGTCGGCGAACTCGGTTTGGATTTGGGCAATGACCTCGGCCTTCTCCTTGCCCAGGGCCCGCCGCAGGATGTCCGATCGCCCGGGCGGCAGACCGGCGAAGGCTTCGCAAATCTGGAGGATGTGCTCTTCATAAACGACCAGCCCGTAGGTGCTGTGCAAGCACGCTTCGAGCGACGGATGCGGATAGCGCACCGGGCTAAGACCCTGGTAACGGCGCGCGAACTCCATTTTCTTGCTCTCGTTGGCCGCGCCGGGGCGAATGACAGACACGATGGCAATCAGTGTGTCAATGTCGCGCACGTTGCACATTTTGCAGAGCGAGATCATGGCCGGGCTTTCGATGTGGTGCACGGCGCGGGCGTTGCCGCTGGCGATTATCTCCCACACGCGCGGGTCATCCCACCGCTGCAGGGCGGCGAGGTCGAGAGGCGAGGAGGGGGTAAATCCGAAATCCGAAACCCGAAATCCGAAGGAAGGCCGAAATCCGAAATCCGAAGTACCCGCAGCTTGCTCGATAGCTGTAGAACCACAATCTTGTGCTACGCCTGAGCCTTTGCAGAGAGCCACTAAGTCTGCGCTACAACTTCGGATTTCGGACTTCGAGCTTCGGATTTCCTTCGGATTTCGGGTTTCGGACTTCGGATTTTCCTCTTGCAGCAGCTCCTTTACGTCGCGCATCACCGCCAACCCGCCCTGGGCCAGGATGTCCATCTTTACCAGGCCTACGGCTTCGACGGAGTCCATATCGAAGTGGGTGGTGGGATAGCCCTTGGCGGAGATGAAGCAGGGGGTGATTTCGTTCATCGGCTGGCGCGACAGCACCAGGCCGCACGGGTGCATCTTGGGGTAGCGCGGGAAGCCGTCGAGGAAACGCGCCATCTGGAGTGTGCTGCGGTAAGGCTCTTCTTCCAAGGGCAAATCGCGGCATTCCGGCGTGCCGGCGACAGCTTCGTCCAGTTCGCCTACCCGCGAGAAGTGCGGCAGCCGCTCGGTGATGCGGCGGACCTGGAATTCGGAAACGCCCAGGACCTTGGCCACTTCAGCAAAGGCACTACGGGATTGGAAGCTCGAGAAGCCGCCCACAATGGCCGTCCGCATCGGGTCGTATTTCTCGAAGATCAGATCAATGACATCGTCTTTGCGGTCGTGCGGGAAATCCACGTCTATGTCAGGCAGCTTATTGAGCGCCATGCGGTCTTTGTTGAGGAAGCGGCGGAAGTAGAGATCGAAGCGGATGGGGCACACGCCGCTGATGCCGAGGCAATAGCAGGCGAGCGAGTCGGCGGCGCTGCCGCGCGTGATCCATTCGATGCCGCGGCGACGGCATTCCTCCAGAATGTCCCACATGACGAGGAAGTACTCCTCGTAGCCCACGTCGGTGATGATGAACAGTTCCTGCTCAAGCTGCGGTCTGAGGCGGGCATGATTTTCTGGGTAACGCCGCTGGAGTCCTTCCATGACGAGCCGGCGCAGAAAGTTCGCCGGCGTGGAACCGTCTGGAGGCGTGTAGCCAGGAAATTGCGGCTTGCCGAGGGAGAAGGTGAAAGAGCAGCGGTCAGCCAGTTCGCGGCTGTGCGCGAGCAATTCGGGTTGCGCGGCAAAGAGTTGCCGCATCTCGGCTGGGGGCCGGAAATGGTATTCGCCGTCCAAGCGCTTTTCCGGATGCGGCTGCCGCAGGAGTGTCAGCGTGCGGATGCTCTGCACTACGTCGTATTTCCAGCGGTCCGCAACCTGTTCGTAATGGATGGGAAACGAAGCAACGCAAGGCAAGGGAGCCGGGCGCTTGTTGAAGGCGTCGAGACTGGAGACTTCCAGGTAAAAGCGGTTGGGGAAGAACTGGGCTAACTCGGCAGCCGGACTGACAGCGAGCAGCCCGTCGGTAGGAAGCCCAAAGTCCGAAGTCCGAAGTCCGAAAGAAGGCCGAAGACCGAAACCCGAAGGAGTACACTTTGGAGGTGGCGAACACCGAACATCGAACATTGAACCCTGAACCTCGAACCCTGAACTTCGGATTTCGGACTTCGGACTTCGGACTTCTTTCGGGTCTCGGGTTTGGGATTTCGGGTTTCCCTCTCCTGCCTCCTGACTCAGTATGCGGCACAGGTTATGATACCCTATCTGATTCTCGACGTAGAGGCACAGCCGCTGGCCGTTCCATTCGAGTTCGGCGCCGATGATGGCTTTGATCCCCGCCTTGGCAGCCGCCTCGGCGAATTCCACCGCCCCATGCAGGTTGCGCTGGTCGGTCAAGGCGATTGCCGGAAGCTCGTGGCGTTTGGCCAGGTCAACTATGGCATCAATCGAAAGCGTGGAGTCGAGAAACGAGTAATAGCTGTGAACGTTGAGCGGAACATAGCCAGTTCCGCGTTTTGCCGGCATGACACGACGAGCGGGCGTACCCACCTCGATCCGAAACCTGAATTCCGCGCCAGGGGAGGTGCTGGTGATTTGCCGCGCTTTCGCTTCCGGTAGCAGGCGGGTGGCGGAATGTCCCAAACGCTGCCGTTGTATAACGGCAAGCTGGTAGGGTGTGGGCGATTTCCTGAGATTCTGGTTTGAGCCGGGGCTAGGGAGTGCCGGTTCGCTGGTCGTTGTGAGCGGCCGAACGCGAAGGATAAAATCATGCCCGCGCAGGAGCACGCCACGGCCATACTTTTCGCGCAGTGCATCCACCACATCGGCCAGACGTTGCTGGGCCTCGTGCTGCCGGGCAGGAGCATCCAAGGCGAGCATGCCCCGAAAGCGCCCGTTGTAGAGATTCGAGAGCTTGAGCGAAACCAGCCGCAGGCTCACCCGCCGTTTCCACGCCTTGCGCAGGAGCCGGGGGATTTCACCATAGACTTCCGTTTCCAAATCCGTGGGCTCGTCCAGGCTTGTGCTCGCCTGCTCCTCATCCATATCGTTGTAACGGACCTTGACGGTAAGCGTGCGGATGCTTTTTCCGTCCGCGCGCACTTTGGCCATGAGCTTGTCCCCCATGCGCCGCAAGGTGGCTTTCAGGAACTCCGCGTCAGTGGTGTCCGCGACGAAGGTCTCCTGCTCGCTGTAAGATTTGGCCGGCGCGCGCACGGGCACGACTGGACGGTCATCAATGCCCCGCGCAAAACTGCGCAACTGCGGCGCCAGGCGGCCGACGAGCAGGCCCAACAGTTCGGCGGGCGTGTGGGCAATCTGGCCGATGTGGGCCAGCCCGGCGGCATTCAACTGGGTTACCGTCTTCGGGCCGACTCCGGGCAGCCACTTGTTGGGGAGCGGGGCGAGGAACCCCGCCTCGCCCCCGGGCGGCACAAATTCAAAGGCGGCGGGCTTTTGCACCTTGGAAGCGATCTGACTGATGAGCTTGTTGCTCCCGATGCCCTCGCTCACGGAGAGTTTGAGCGCCTGCCGGATGGCGTGGCGAATCGTTTCGGCAATGTTCAACGCCGGCTTGCGCGCGCCTGTTAGGTCGAAATAGCCCTCGTCAATCGAGGCGATCTCCACGTCTGGCGTAAAATCATACGCGTAGGAGAACATCAGGCGGGAGAAGAGTTCATACTTGTCGAAATCGCCCGGCAGAAGAATCAGCCGGGGACACAGCCGGCGCGCGAGAGTGGTGGGCATCGGTGTGTAAATGCCAAACTTGCGGGCCTCATACGAAGCCGAGGCAATGATGCCGCGCTTTTCGCCGCCCACGGCGATCGGCTTGCCGCGCAACCGCGGGTCCGCCGCCTGCTCGACCGAGGCGAAGAAGGCGTCGGCATCCAAATGCACAATCGAGCGCGGGAGGGGAAGCAGTTGCATGGGTTACATGGGTTACCGGCGGAGTAATGGAGTATTGGAGTGCTGGGAACCAAACTTGGTGCCCGTATGACTCTTTTGTTCCATCACTCCATTACTCCAACACTCCATTGCGCCATTACTCCCCTCACTTGCGCTTGCGAACCAAGGCGACCATGACGCCCTGGATTTGCAGTTCCTCTTGCGGGAGGAGATTGGGGTAACGGGGATTTTCCGCTCGCAAATACGGTCTGCCGCGTTGCATGAGAAACGTTTTGAGCGTCACCTGGCCGTCAATCAGCGCGGCGACGACGTCGCCGGGGCGCGGCTGCACGCCGTGCTCGATGATGGCAATGTCGCCATCCACGATGCTTTTGCCGAGCATCGAATCCCCGCGCACTTTGAGGCCAAAGGTCCGGGCGGTCGGTTTGATGCCGAGCGTCTCCACGTCAATCAGCACACAGCCCTCCTCCTCTTGCGCCGTGTCCTGGGGCAGGCCAGCGGGGATGGAGCCATAAATCGGCACGGACACCACCCGCGGCCGGAACCGGCTTCTCGGCGTATTGGGGTCCACTACCTGGAGCGACCGGGCGCGGCCGGCCAGGCTTTTCAGGAATCCCTTGTCGCGCAGGGCCTGCACGTGCGCCAGCGCCGCGTTCGGGCTGCTGAAGCGGAAATGTGCGGCGATTTCCCGGAGGGTGGGGGTGAGTCCTTCCGAGTCTTGCTTTCCCCGAATAAAACCCAGAATCTGCTGCTGACGTTCGGTAAGTGCATTCATACTGGACAAATGTCCAGTAAAGGGAGGGTTTTGTCAAGGGGTGCCAGAATTTGAATCTTGCTGAAGGCTGGCCATGCGGATAAACTGATTACACGATGATTGCCATGCTCGAACAGCCTGCAATCCGCAGGCAGGTTAAAGGACTTCATCCCAGGTGCTACGCTCGTTCAGCATCATCTCACGCAGCAGCCGGATGGGTGGGGCGCCATGGCGCAGCAGTTCGTCATGGAATTTGCGCAGGGTGAACTTCGCCCCCTCCTGTTGCCGGTAATCCTCGCGCAGCTTCAAGAACTCCAGCTTCCCAAGTGTGTAGTAGAGGTACTCGGGGTCAAAGGCCCCGCGGATCGCTTCCTGCCGAGCGGTCTTTTGCTCGTAATAGCAGTTGTCTTGAAAGAACCTTGTTGCTTCCTCCACGCTCATCCCCTGGCAATGCATCCTGATCGAGACGCACAGGCGGCAAATGCGCAGCAGCGCCTCGTCGGTTTGCGCCAGGCGGTATTTGGCCGCCCGTTCCAGTGCGGAGTGCGAAGAGCGGAGTGCGGAATGGTCGTCCGGGGCGCCGAAGCCTTCGTCCACCATCATCTGTTCGGCGTAATGTGCCCAGCCTTCGATGAAGGCGTAGCTGGTGAAAATCTTCTCCAGCTTCGTGGCAGGCGAGGCTTTCAGGCACAGGAATTGAACGTAATGGCCCGGGTAGGCCTCGTGGATGGAGACGATGTCCGTGGTGTAGTAGTTAAAGGCAGTAAGCCACTCTTCCTTTTGCTGCGGCGACCAGCCAGGTTCAACCGGCGTGACGTAGTAATAGGCCTCCGTGGCCTTGGTTTCAAACGGGCCGGGCGTGTCCATCGAAGCAAAGCTGGTCGCGCGCATGTATTGCGGGGTCTCCGTCACCCGGGCGCGCACCTGCGGAGCCAAAGTGATGATCTGGTGATCCATCACAAACTGCCGGATCATGTCCAGGTCCCTCGCTGTGTCGGGAATCAAGCTCTGCTCGGTGGGATGGTCCTTTTGAATGGCCTGGAAGACCTCGATCGGTTTCCTGGCGGGATCAATTTGCCTGGCGGCGTCGGCAAAGACCTCCTGTTTGCGCCGCAATTCACGGAGGCCGATTTCCAGCAGTTGCTCCGGGGAGAGCGGGACCATCTCGCCGTATTCCAGGAGCTTCTGGTATTTCTCGGGGCCCAGGGCGTAGCGGTCATTGGCTTTTGGCAGCTTCTGTTCCTTCAGGTAAGCGACATATCCGCGCATTTCGCTGATGGCCTTTGTGTTAGCGGCATTGAAGGCAGCCATCAGGCTGTCGTTCTTCACGTCCTTCAGTGCCGCCACCAGGTCTTTGGTTAGGAAATCCGCCGCTCCGTCCGCCTCCTCGATCGCGGTTTCCACCTGCGGTCGCGGCAGCGACTCAGCCAGGTTTGCCCTCGCCTCCGATATAATCTGCGGCGCTTGATTGAGAATTGCAGTGATGGAGCCCACCCGGTCCTCCAGCGGGGCAAAGTTGCGCTTGATGTAGATGTTGACATCCAAGACACCGGCGTAGGTCATTGGGTTCCGCGAGTAGATTTGCATCTGCTCGAAGCCAAAGATTTCCCGCTGAATGCTGCTGCGGAGAAGGCGGTAATCGTAAAATGCCTGCCGGCTGAGGCGGTTCGTATTCAATTGGCCAAACCGCTGGTCAAATACCTTGAGGCGCGCCAACTCGGCGTCCAGCGAAGCCTGACTGTAATCCGTTACCTTGCCGTCGTATTGATGGAAACCGAGGGCAGTGCCGGCCTGGGGGCGCCAGGCCAGGTAACCAGCGAGGTACTCGTCAGCCAGGCGCGTGAAGGACGCGTTGGCGTGGTTCGCCGTCGAGCGGGGCGCTCGCGACGGCTGGGAGCAGCCAGCGATTAGAAGGCTAAGCATCAACAAGGAGACTCGCTGCATGGGGAGAAAGTAGCTACATGCTGGAATTGAGAGAAGCAGGAAGAATGAGCAAGGGGGATGACGCTCCAAACTCCATTCTGGCACAAAGCGGCGCTTGGAGATAGACTCGGCCATGTTGAAACGAACCAAATGCTGAGCAACCGCATGAACTCGACCCTCACCCGCCGTGATTTCCTCCGCACCGCCAGTACCGCCACTCTCGCCGCTGCCAGCCTGCCGTCCGCCTTGGCCCAGGCCGATAAGAAACTTTTTTAGCTTGCCTTCCGACCTCCAATCTCTCCTCATCTTTGCCAGTTAACAGTTAACCGGAAAGCGGTGAATAGTGACGCCATATTTAAATTATGAGAACTCAACTCACGATACTCCGTAACGCAAGCAGGACCTGCGGAATGACCGAGCCGGTGTCCGGCATGAAGCCGGTTTTGCCTCTGCTTACGCGACTGCTCTGGGCAGCCGTCCTCGTGCTGCCGGCTTTTGCAGCCCAGGGCGGGGCGGTCTTAACCACATTGTATTCTTTCGGCACAATCACCAACAACGATGGTAACCCGCTGGATGGCGCAAATCCCTATGCCGGGGTGGTGCAGGGCAGCGACGGCAATTTCTATGGCACGACTTCGTACGGCGGCCTACACGGAGACGGGACCGTTTTTCAGTTGAGCACCGGGCCGACGGCGCCCGAGTTCCATGCGGTGACGCTGACCAACGCCATGCTGAGTCTGGTTTGGAGCACGGCGCCTGGACAGATGTATCTGTTGCAGTACATTTCTAACGTGACCTCGACCAACTGGACCTACCTGGGCAGCACCGCCACCGCAACCGGAGCGACGCTCAGCGCCACCGACTCCATCACGAACGGCCCGCGACGGTTTTACCGGGTGGTGCTCGTACCGTAAGACAAATGCGGAAAGCAGAAAACAGAAATTGGGGAATGGCATTTGGCCATAGGACGTGAAGCTTGCTGTGTGCTCTTCGCGGAAGAAACCTGGTGGAAGTACCCGATTCTTGATTATGGAGAAGGGTGGGATGATCCGGAACTGTGAAGTAACACCCTAAAGGGTGGACACCAAACAGCTCGCGGTCAGGTTCGGTGTCCACCCTTTAGGGTGCCGGCATGAGCCACCATACTCGCTGCTCTTTCAGTTCCGGGGAAGCTCGCGCAGTTTCACATTGCGGAACCAGACCTCGCTGTCGTGGTCCTGGAGCAGGAGGTGACCCCTGACCTTGCTGCCGAAGCCTGCCGTGTTCTTGAACTTGCTGACTGCAACCGCCGCTTTGACCGTGTCGCTGCCACACTCGTATTCGAGGACTTTCTCACCATTAAGCCAATGCTCGACATGGTTGCCTTTGACCAGAATCCGTGAGGAATTGACCTCCCCCGGCGGCTTGATTGGCGTATGGCCTGGCGCCAGGACGGCATAAAACGCAGCGGTCAACTGCTTGCGGTTCCCTTTCTCGACACCGGGCGCGCGCTCGTCATCGAGCATCTGGTATTCGTGTCCGAGCGCCTGCTGGCGGGACTCGAGGACGAAATACTTGACGCCGCTGTTGCCCGCCGGGGCCAGCTTCCAATCCCATTGCAGCTCGAAGTCATCGAACTCGGCGTCCGTGATGATGTCGCCGCCGCCCTTGCTCAGGCAATGCAACCAGCCGTCTTCGACGACCCAGCCTTTCTCGGGAAATGACTGCTTCTTGAAGGTGCGCCAGCCTTGTGTGGTCTTGCCGTCAAACAGCAGCTTCCATCCAGCCGCCCTCTCCTCATCGGTAAGCTGATTTAGCGGCGCGGCGGAAAGCACCGAAGCGGCGGCGGCCAGCAGAAACAAGTTCCAGCACAACGGGACCGAGCAAGGGATCTTCATAAGCAGATAACCTATTTCCTGCGGTTGACCGTCTTCCGGGGCTGCGGTTTCTTCGCCTTAGGGCGGTTCTTGCGGGCGGCCTTTGCTCTTCGGGGTTTGGCTTTGAGCACCTTCTTGGCGCTCACCCGCTTGGATTTGGCCTTGCGAACCGGCTTCTTCGGAGCCTTCTTCGCGGGTTTCCTGGCCACAGCCTTGGCTGCCTTCCTGACTAAAGGCTTGGCGGTCTTGCGCGTCTTGACGAGGGCAGACGGCGCAGCGACTTCAGCGACCGGCTTGGTTTCCTCGCGCCACCCGTGCGCATCGCGGACGGCAATCATAGCCCGCAGGATGTCGTTCCACGTCTCCTGCTGCATCATGACGGCGTTGGGGAACATGCAGCCGTCCCAGCAGATGTGGCGGAGCGCTTTCGTCAGCCGGCCATCGTCTCCATGCAGCCAGTAGCCCGCGTGGTGGGGAATGGTGAGCTTGCCATTCGGGTCGTTCGGCAGGCAGTGGTGGCCCGTTTTGTCGTGGGTGCCGGAGCCGTGAACGGTTGCGTCGTTCTGCGCGACGTGGAAGTCGAAGGTCCACGGACGGAGCGCGCCGGTGAGCGTCTTCATCGCTTCGTTCAGGCGTTGCGGGTCTGACCAATCCCAATCCGGCGGCAGGATAGCATCCTCGGGCGCATTGTAGCCGAGGATGTAAAGCAGCGTGTGCGCCATATCGGCTTGGAATCCCAGCGTCTTGGGCCGGTTCACGCGCTGCAGCAGGTCCACCATCTTTTTCCAACTGTGCATGCCGCCCCAGCAAATTTCCCCCTCGGCTGCCAGCCGCTCACCGAAGTCCTCCGCGACGTCACAGGCTCCGCGGAATGTCTGGGCGATTCTCTGCTGGTTGGCCTCGGCGTCCTTCGCCCAATCCGCTACCCCGCACGCGGAATCAATGCGCACGACGCCGTACGGCCGCGCACCCAGCTCGCGCAGTTTCCGAGCGATGCGGCAGGCCTTGCGGACCTGGCCGACAAATCGCTTACGCTCCTCATCGGCGCCCATAGCCGAGCCGCCGCCAGTGGGCGCCCAAACCGGCGCCACGACGGAGCCGACGACAAAGCCCTTTGACTGGACCTTCTCCGCCAGCCGCTTTAGCCCATCGTCATCAATGTCAATGCTGACATGCGGGTCGAACAGGAAGAGGTCCACGCCGTCGAATTTGATACCATCCACCTCGGCCTGGGCCGTCAGGTTGAGCATGGTATCGAGGTCAATGGACGGTTCGGCGCCGGGGCTGCCTTTGCCGACCAGGCCAGGCCACATGGCGTTGTGGAGTTTGGGATAGTTGCTGTGACTATGTTGCGCTGTCATAAAGTTGCCCTTCCGGTAAGTACGGCACGACGTTGCAAGAGAACCTGGCGGCAGGCAATGCAAAAGTTCTGTCATGCCGCGGATTTGCGCTGGAGGCGGTCTGGCGTTAATTTGCCGGTGGATTGAACGAGTCATCAAGCTCAGAGGCGACATTTGAGGCCAGGCTCTGCGGAGCCTGCGGGCTGTGCTGCAACGGGGTCATCTTCGCTAACCTTGCGTTGCAGCCGGGCGATGATCCCTCGCGGCTGCGGTCGCTCGGCCTGCCCGTTCGCGACTCTCCTTCGACCTTGCGCCCGCCACACCTGGCCCAGCCATGTGCCGCGTTCGATGGCTGCCGCTGCCGCGTGTATGCCGACCGCCCGCAATACTGCCGCCAGTTCGAGTGCGTCCTGTTCAAGAGCGTAAAGGCGGGCCGCACGCAGCCCGCCGCCGCCATGCGCATCATCCGCACCGCCCGCGAGCGCGCCGACAAAGTCCGCCGCCTGCTTCAGGCCGTGGGGGATACCGACGAGCAGCTCCCTCTCAGCGCCCGTTTCCGGCATACGGGGAAGCGACTCAAGGAACGTGAGCTGGATGAGGAGACCGCGGACAACTATGCCCAACTGACCTTGGCCGTCCACGACCTTAACCTGCTGCTGAGCGACGCGTTTTATCCGGGGAACGTGAAACGTGAAACGTGAAACGTGATGCCCGAGGCTCGCCCCCCTCAACAGCCTCGAGGGCTAAGGCATTGCACGCGAAGGGAAATGGCGGTAGGCTTGTTCCATGAAGCGAACAGCTTCCTCTATCGAGAAGGCAGCGCCCGTCTGCAAACGCCATGACCGCCAGCCACTCACTCAAGCGCCGGTCCTCACCGCCTGCGCCCTCCTCCTAGTTTCGGTGGCGCCGTTGCGGGTGTGGGGCGATCAGGTCGAAATGCAGAACGGCGACCGTTACGTCGGCCAGGTCCAGTCGCTTAACACCAATACGGTCGTCTTGCGGAGCGCCGTGCTGGGCACGGTGCGCCTGCCGCGAAGTAAGGTGACGGTCATTACACTTGGCCCTGTCCCAGCAACCAATTCCCCTGCCCTGCCCTTGCCGGCGAACGCCCAGTTTCCCGCCTCATCCGCAACGCCTGCCATTGCGCCGACGAATCTCTCCCCGGCACTCCACGGACTGAGCATGAGCACCAACCTCATCCAGCAGGTGCAGAAGCAGTTCCTCAGCGGTGCTGGACCCGAAGCGAATGACAAGTTCAATGAACTGCTCGGCGGTCTGATGAGCGGCAAGCTCAGCGTCGAGGACATCCGCGCCCAAGCCAAATCCGCCGCGGACCAACTGCGCGCGCTCCAGAAGGAGTCAGGCGAGGACACTGGCTTTGCCGCCAGCGCCTACCTGGCCATTCTCGATCATTTCCTCAAGGAAACCGCGCCCTCAGGTTCTGCGACTAATACCCCGGCTGCTCCGCCGGGCTCCAAGCCGCAAAGTAATGAAAACGAGAATTGACCTTGGCAAGATCAATGTCGCGGCAATTGCAACAATGCCCGAGGGCGTCAAAGAACGCTGGCGCACGGCGGGCCGCTTTGCCGATGTGCTCGAAGCTGAGGTGAAGACGCGCCACCTCGCCACCTTCACCCGGGAACCTTGCGAAGTCCCGCCAGGTTTTGGACTGCGGTGGCTGGCGGGGAACACGCTGAGCCTGCTTGCACGTGAGAACTAGGTTTTTGCGCGGAATTGGGGGCGTCCGAGCCGGCTGTGATCTCCGATTTCGGGCCATGCGCCCAGGAAAACGCGGCTTTGTTGAGACTGATTCTCCGCTACGAACTGCGGTTGGGCTCGCGGCAAGGCTGATGTCCTCTACGTCGCCGACACCTTCGTCCTCATGACAAAGGTTAGCGAATGGCTGGCCAGGTAACCGCCCCGGCGCACGATCCCACACCCCTGAAGCCATTGTGGCTTCCCAGGCTAAATGGCCGCTAAATCGGGAATACTCGCAGCCCAGCCGTAGCCCCAGAGTAGCCTCGGGGTAGCCTCGGGGTAGCCTCGAGGTAGCCTCAGGGTGGCTTCAGAGTGGCTTCCGGGTGCCTACCGGTTGGCCACCAGATGGCCTGAGGGTCGCTTCAGGGTGGGCTCAGGGTGGCCGTAACCTGCCTGGGTCCTTCTTCGCCCCCGCCTCCGTTGACACCCAGCCTGCGCACCGAAACCGTGGTTTGCTGGGAATTGATCCTGGTTTCCGGCTCCCGCCGGCCAACATTTGCGGCCACTTCCTGAGAAAAGCTCCATTTTGTTGGGCCTTAACTAAGCGCCATTCAGGACTGAAGGCCCACTAGAGAGTCATGCCTGGTCAGTCCAGTTCGTGGATACCCTCGAAAAACTTGCGCCGTTCCTGGAGCGGCAAGGATTTCACCTTCTCAAGCAGTTCGTTCGCGCTCATGTCAACAGTATAATCTGAGTCGGGTCGAGCGCAAGCCACCGTCCAACGCCAGATGGACGACAAGAACCCCTTTCACTGGCTAACCCTCGACGAGTTGGAGAGCTGGCTTGATTCGCCGTAACGCCTCATCTGCCAGGACCCAAGAGCCTTGCGAAGTCCCGCCAGGTTTTGGACTGCGGTGGCTGGCGGGGAACAGGGCTGACACCGCTTTCCATCGGTTCCTTCCACCAGTGGGAAACCCATCCGCCGCCGACCAACTGCGCGCTCTCCAGAAGGAGTCGGGCGAGGACACTGGGTTTGCCACCAGTGCCTACCTGGCGATCCTCGATCACTTCCTCAAGGAAACGGCGCCCTCAGGTTCCGCGACCAATGCAGCCGGTTCGGTGCCGAAGCCCAAACCTGAAGCCGAGCAGGAGGAAAAGTGACTGGGCTGAAGGCCGATCTCGGCTTGAATGGTCTGCAGACCGCAGCAGCAACGTGTTGCAGAGCTGCTTAAACGCCGGGCCTTCCGACTGGGTGCAACTCTGGCGGCCCGGGGGTGTTAGCATGTAAAATGGAATCAGAGGCGTCCCGAGCCGGGAATGGCGGAGGCACCAGAGGGATTAGGCGGAAAACAGTGTTTAGCGTGGCCCTCTGCGCAGCCGTCTTGGTGCCACTGCTGGTATTCGTGGTGGAGTTTCGACGGGACCCGTTTGGGCTTCCGCTCGGGCCATCAGCACCGCGTGGCAAAGTCAGGCCCCAACTTGTCAACGCCGTTTTTGGTGTCGGCCTCTTGCTTGCTCCCGATGGTTCCTTGTGGTGCTGGGGAAGCGCTGACTCCCACAACCCCGGCTTGGTTGAGGAACCCACTGAGACGCCGCAACGCATCGGGACGGATGTGGATTGGTGCCAGGTGGCAGCGAGTCATTCTGACGCACTGGCGCTTAAGACCGATGGTAGCCTCTGGGGATGGGGTTGGAACGGTTTTGGGGCCGCCACACAGGCGCGCTCAACGGAGCGCGTCACCCGACCCACACGTATCGGCAGGGACACGGATTGGACGCAGATTGCTGCCGGGGCGGGGCACTGCCTGGCTTTGAAAAGTGACGGTTCGCTTTGGGCCTGGGGACAAAACGACCATGGCCAAGTAGGCGACGGCACAACCAGCAATCAATTCGCCGTCACCCGGATTGGACCTGACCATGATTGGAAGACCATGGCCGCCGGGGATTGCAACAGCTATGCCCTGAAGCGGGATGGCAGCCTCTGGGGTTGGGGAGTCGGTGATGCGATGGGGCGGATCGCCGACGACCTCTCGCCCAGAGAAATTGACTCTGCCGGCAACGTGGTGGCGATTTCAGCGAGCGAATTCATTTTGCTCGCGTTGCGGTCTGACGGCACGCTGTGGATTTGTGGACCGAATGCTCACGTCACCACTTCCGCTGACGTGCGCTCGTCGGCGAGAAACCTGGTTCAAATCGGAAAGGCTGCGGATTGGAAAGAAGTGTATGCGGGCAGCCGCTGTTTTTTCGCGCGCAAACGCAACGGCAGTTGGTGGGTTTGCGGGCTCTGCATGAGCCCGCCACGCGGCGCACCAGTGGAATGGTCGTCTCCCTATCTGGCGTCGCCCCGGCGTTTACCGCTGAGGTTTGAGCCTTGGGCGCTGGCACCCGGCTATGGGGACGCATTTCTGCTCACCCGGGATGGAACCCTCTGGACTTTGAGCGTCCGCCCCGATGCCAGCAGGTCTGCGTTACGGCTGGCCAAGCTCAAGGCGTTGGCAAACCAAGCCCTGGCTCTCTTGCCGAGGCACCCGCAGCCCTTCGACCCCAACGAATTCCGTCTTGATCCGACGCCTCGGAAACTGTGGGAGCTGCCGGCTGACGTGCGGCTCTGGGCTGCAGTCCAGAATCCGAGCCAACCGAGGGGCGCCGACGCAGGCGCTCCGCTAAAGTAAAGAACTGGCGGGCGCGCCCCGGCATTCGTTTCAGCAGGCTTGACACGCCCATTCATATCTTGAGGACAAGTCTCGCCCGGAATGCCCGAGGTTCCGACCAGGGCCTGCGACCGAGGGTTGGAGGGGGAACTCTTGTGCGTGCTCTCCAGCGCGAGTCAGGCGAAGACACTGGGTTTGCCACCAGTGCCTACCTGGCTATCCTCGATCACTTCCTTAAGGAAACCGCGCCTTCGGGCTCTGCGACTAATACCCCGGCTGCTCCGCCGGGCTCCAAGCCGCAAAGTAATCAAAACGAGAATTGACCTCGGCAAGATCAATGTCGCGGCAACGCGCTGCCGCATTTTCGCAATCACCTCCTTCGATGTTGCACTTGCGGCAGTCGGCAGCGGCGCGGGTCGGGTGCTGGGGATTACGCCCCGGCACCATCTACACCACCGTGCGTGCGGTTTTCCGCATTGGGAATGAAATCATGGCAGAAGCGGCTTGAAGAACCCTGGATCGGCCCCTACATTGCCTCCATGACCGCCATTGCAACAATGCCCGAGGGCGCGAAAGAACGCTGGCGCACGGCGGGCCGATTTGCCGATGTGCTCGAAGCCGAGGTGAAGACGCGCCGGAATCCTCTCGCCGCCCGAGTGGTTTCCTGGTTCAACCTGTGCCGCGTTTGCCAAGACTTGGAGGAGCAAATGTTGCTCGCCGCCCAGCCCACCGCCGAGGACCCGCAACTCCACCGCGCGCTGCTCTCCACCGCTATTGCCAGCGGCGAGGGCTTGCTGCTCGAATGTGACGACGCCGAGGCCCTCAAACCATTGCGGCTGACGCCGGCAGCCCTTGCGGCCAAGGTCGAATCGCTGCGCATTACGTTTACGCAGTGGCACACGGAGTTGAAGCCGGAACGGCAGGCCGCCATCCTGAAGGAGGCCTTCGGTGGCGCGGTGTGAGGAACTGGACGCCATCCTCCAGGCACAGTTCGAGCTGGAGTATGCCGAGCCGGAGGTCCTGGAGGAGCGCCGGCGCCGGCTGCATTTCCTCGTGGACCAAATCATCGCCGACACCTCGCTGACCCGCCACGAGCTGCTGTCCGCCTTGCGGGACCGCTACAAGGAATACAAACGCACCCAATTGCTCGCCGAGGCGCGAAGGAGATCGGTCTGAGACGTAGCGCCTCTGGGCGGGACGGGACGCCCGGGGCTCACATCAGTTCCTTGGCCCAATCCAATCCATCTGGACAAGTCAGGAGCTATAGCCATATCCATGCAGAGGAAGGGGAGCGCGCCCGCCCCGGGCGCCGTGACTGGCGCCCTCGCCAGTCACCCTTTGGGCCGCCCGAAAGGACTGACCGTTCAGTTACTCTGCAGGCTAGGGACCCACCCGGCGAGGGCGCCGGCCGGCAACGCCCGGGGCGGGCGTGGTCCCCATTTCCAATTGCATGGTTCCGGCTTAGGCGCTCTCGGCGAGAGCGCCCTGCCTCTTTTGGGGTTCGGGCGACTTGGGCAACACGCCCTCGCGTCGGCTGCTACTATTCGAAGGGGCTGCCAGGCGCGGGACCTGGCAGTTTTACGAGGATACTCTCGCCGCCAAACCGTGAAATGGATTGACCACCTTCACCCCGTCGTAGGTCTGGCCGTGGCTCAGGTCCTCGGAATAAACGGTTTGGGCTCCCAATTCCTGGGCGGCGGCCAGGATCGCGCCGTCATAGGGATGGATTCCATATCGCTGCGCCAGCCGCACCGCCCGCCGGTAGAGATCAGGCGTGCCCGGAACACACGGGAAGACCAAAATCCTCTCCAGAAAAGCGGCAACCTTCTCCTCCTTGACCGGCCGTTGCATCTTGCGAGTCGCCACGACCCAGGTTTCCATCACGATCTGGTACGAAGTGCCAAAGTTCTCACTGCCAATGAGGCCGGCGGCGCGCTCCCGTTTGGGGCGTTCCTCCGGCGCGCCGGATAAGGCATACAGCAGGACATTGCTGTCCAAGAGCGACTCAACGGCGGGCATTGCGCGCCTCCCGGGTGGGCATCCGGCCAATCTTCCCGTTGAAACTCCCGATCATCTTCAGAATCTCGCTCCGAGCCTGCTCCCGGCGTTGCTCAGCATCGGACAGGCTCTGCAAATACTCCCGCACCAGCCCAGTCACCGTCGTCTTCCGCTGAGCGGCGATCACGCGGGATTGTTCGTAAACCTCATCCCCGACACTTAACGTTATGTTCTTCACGCCTGCACATTAACTGTGAAACTGTGGGGCGTCAACCTGCTTAACGCGATCCATGCCCTTTACGCGATTCAGGCCGTTGGCGCAACCAACACCGGAGACTATTCCGTGGTCGTGACCAACTGAATCTGCTTTCCTTGTCCAATTTGCCGGCCAGCCCGTATCTGTTCCTTGACCCTGTCGGTGACGGCGAACCAGCGCGGTTCTATCGGGCGTTTATGCAGTGACAGGGGGGGCGAGGCAACCGTAGAAGCTTGGAATCCCGCTTGCCGGCGGAAAGGACGCGGCTTAGAATTCTGCAAGATGAAAGCAGCAGAGACTCTCCAGGCGCCCGTGCGAGGGGCGGAGGTTTGGCCGCTATCGGTCGAGGCCTACCACGCTTTGGGCGAGGCTCGACTGATCCCGGAGCGAACCGAATTGCTCTACGGTTTCGTCTATCACAAGATGTCCAAGTCTCCTCTCCACAGTTTCCTGGTGCAGTTGTTGCAGGACCTGCTTCATAGCGTCGTGCCTGGCGGCTTCGTGGTGCGCACCGAGCAACCCCTCACGTGCGTGGATTCCGAACCTGAACCGGACCTCGCCGTGGTGCGTGGCCAGGTTGCCGATTTCCGGCTGGCGCATCCCCGCACGGCGGAATTAGTGATCGAGGTGTGCGTGACCAGCGCGGACTATGACCGTTCCAAGCTTCGCGCTTACGCTAGCGCGGGCGTAAAGGAATGTTGGCTGGTCCTGGGGCGGGAGCAGCAAATCGAGGTTCACCGGCAGCCCGTCGGGGGTCAGTTCTCCGAGCGTAGCCTCCACGGTTCCGGCGCACGGTTAACCAGCGCCGCCCTACCAGGCTTTACCGTGGATTTGAGCAAGTTGTTCGAGCCTGTTTAGGAACTCTCGCGGGAGTTCAACGCCGGGTTTGCCCCGCACTCGAAAGTGCGGCAAGGCGTGAACTCCAACCCTCCCCCGCCGACTGCTGGGCACGTGGCGAAGGAGGCCGGCTTCCTGAACCTTTGGAAGTGGGCTGGGCACTCTTTGCTGCAAGGAAGCGGGCAGTGTAGGCGGAGCGCGGGGAAAGCCAGGGCCGAGCGCGAAACAAGCCAGGTGCAAGTGCGTTGCAAGCGGCTTGCTAGGCACCTGCCCTCTTGTTCACCTCTTGTTTAGCTCTCATTTAGCTCTTGTTTACCTCTTGTTCTTCCGCCTTTTCCCAGGTTCGGCTCAGCCGGCGGAACGGCATCGCTGCCGCGGCGCTGCTTTCTTTTGACAGCGCCACAGCAGAAACGTTCTGAATGGATTAGACGCTTTTGACGCCGTTCGGGTTACACGCCCCGCGCCAGCTTCCTCTGATCACGTTTCACGTTTCACGCGTCACACCTCCGTCCACTGGCCAGGGACGGGGACTGGGTAGCGGCCCTGGGCGTCAGGGTGGATGGGGGGCAGACTGTCCGGGGTGAGCTGGTCAATATTCGGGCAGAACTGGAAGTTGGAGGCCATCATCTGGTCCCAGGTGACGATCTGGCCGGTGTGAACGGCCGCGCGGCCCATGATGTCGGCGAGGTTGGACATGGCAGCGCGTTTGGCCTCGTTGTGGGGCTCGTCGTGGCGGATGGCATCGAGGAGGTCGGTCCACTCGGCTTGCCAGGGGGTGACCGGTTCGTTTGGCGCGCGCCAAGCGATGTTGTCGGGGCTGCAATGCTGGTCCTTGTAGATGTGGACCGTGCCGAGGTGGTGCGGGCCCGAGAACTGAGCGGCGCACTTAGTGCCGTGGATGAAAGTGGCAAACTCCTCATGGCACTTGGGCAGCCAGCGCACCACGTCCAGGGCCTTGGTGCCGTCGGCAAAGGTCCACTCGATGCTGAGGGAATCCAGGTTCTGGCTGCAGTCGGTGCTATCGGCCGCGCGGCCACCGATGCCGTGGGCGCTAACGGGCCACGAGTCTTTGATCCAGCAGAGCTCATCAATCTGATGGATGTTCATTTCGGCGAACAGCCCGCCGGAGACCCAGAGGAAGTGCACGAAGTTCCGGATTTGCCAGAACAGCTCTTTCTCGTTCGCGGGCTTCTTGCCCAGGATGCCCACCGGCTGCATCCGGTAGGCGCGGATGAGCTGCACTTGGCCCAGTTCGCCATCCCGCATACGTTGGATGAGTTCGAGGCGGTTGCGCGAGTGGCGGCATTGCAGGCCGGCAGCGATCTTAAGGTTCTTTTTGGCGGCGGCTTCCCCGGCCTGGATGACGCGGCGCAGGCTGGGCGCGTCTGGTCCAAAGGATTTCTCCATGAAGACGTTGACACCCTTCTCGACGGCGTATTCGAGCTGCATGGGGCGAAAGGCCGAATAGCCGGTGAGCATGGCGACGTCGCCGGGCCACAGACAGTCAATGGCCCTGCGGTAGGCATCGAAGCCGACGAAGCGGCGGTCGGGCGGCACGTCCACGCCGTCTTTGAACTTCTCGCTGAGCACTTGCAAGGCGCTGTCCAGCCGGTCCTGGAACAAATCCGCCATCACGGCCAGCTTGACCGGGCCTTTGGGCGAATCGAAGGCGTCGGCCACCGCGCCGCTGCCACGACCGCCGCAGCCGATGAGGGCCAGGCGGATGGTGTTGTCCTCGGCGGCGTGGACCCACGGGATGCTCACGCCGGCAAGGGCTGACGTGGCGGCCACCGCACTGCCACGCGCGAGAAACTCGCGGCGGGAGAGATTGGCGGACTGCTCAGGTGAGAAGGTAGGCTCCCGCTCTTGGGTAGGTTCGTTCATGTCATAGCTCCTATGGGTGATCGCCATCGGATCGCGGCTGTCCCTAGCCGCACCGCGTCCGGAGGGCATCGGGTGTCGCGACATTCACGGAGCGTTGGGCGGTCGGTGCCGCTGCGGCTGAGGACAGCCGCGCGCCGACGGACTCAGTCCAGCGCGACGTTACCGCACAAATGCACTTCGAGGCCAAGCTCGGCGAGCATGGCGGCTTTGATGCGGCAGGCGCGGTGGGCCTGTTTGGCGTTGGGGGCATAGACAACCTGGATGTGATTGGATTTGTGTCGCGCCATCATCTGGTCGCGCGTAACGCCGTTGAGCACCGCGTGCATGATGGGCCATTGGGGCGTGGTCTCATGCCAGCGGCGCTGGGTCTCTTTCTCCGGCAGCTTCACGGCTTCAGCGATGCCGAGGTCGCAGTGCAATTTGCCGTCCATGACAAAGATGCGGCTCCAGACGACGTGCCCGGGTTTGGAGACGCCCGTAATCGTGCCGCCGCCGAGGCGGAAATACATGGGCGGCTGGCGCTGGCTATTGGCACCGCGGTAGCCGCCGACGAGGTGCGCGGGCGGGACGGCGCCGGAGATCAGGAGCACCCAGACATAATCGTTCACACCGTCACCTTTGTAGTGTTGGCCCCAGCGGAGATCGTGGAGGGTGTTCTCGGGCGCAAAGCCCAGTTCGCGCCACAGGCGATAGGTCACCAGGCCATCCAGGCCGGCGCATTCATCCACTTCGTTGAAGTGCGGGATAGCCTCACCGGCAAAGAGCACGCGGCCCGACTTGGGGTATTTCACCGGCGGCCGGTCCATGTTGTTTAGCAGGCCCTCGGCCAGGTCGCTGGCCGGGGCGAGGTCCTTGAGGCCCTGCTGGTATTGAATGCCGACGGCGGCGCAGCCGAATTCGTCCGCCAGGCGGACGGCGGCAATATACATTTTGCACTGCTGCAAGGTCTGGGCTTCGGTCAACTCGGTTTCCTCGTCTTTGCCCCAGCAGAAGGTCATGCCTTTCTTGAGAAGCCAGTCGAGGACGGCGCGGGCCTCGGCATCCGTGACCTGCCGCATGGCAGCGAAAAGCGTGGACTGGCTAAGCCGCTCTTTGAACACGCCGGTCGGGTGCAGCAGTTCGTCGGGAATGATGGCGTTAAACATGCCCATGCAGCCTTCATCGAACACGCCCAGGATGGCCTTTTGCTGGCGGAAGCGACGCCCGGCATGGCGGCCGAATTGCTCGTCGGCCAGCGGCAGTTTGAGAAGCTGGAGGTCCTTGACGTGGCCCTGGTCGTGGGTGACCACGCCCTCTTGCAGCCACTGGCGGAGGCCGTCTTGGAAGAAGCTGTCATTGAAATCTTCGCTCCAGAGCGTGCTGTAAGGGACGCCGGCTTTGGTGAGGGAGGCGTTGAGATTGAGCATGCCCACCAGGCCGGGCCAGGTGCCGCTCCAGTTGGCGACGGTGAGGATGGGGCCGCGATGAGTCGTCAGGCCGGCGAGGACGTGATGGCTGTATTGCCAGACGGACTCGGCGACAATCAGCGGGGCGCTCGGGTCGAGGGCGCGGAAGACCTCCATGCCCATTTTCTGCGAGTCAATGAAGCCGTGCTGCTTCTGTTTGTCGAAGGGATGGGCGCGGACGGTCGTCCAGCCCTCGGCTCTCAGGGCCTTAGCGAGAGTGGCTTCCATTTTCGCCTGCTCGGGCCAGCATTTCTGGTTGGCCGAAGGGCGCAGGTCTCCGCTGGAAACGAGGTAAAGGTGCTTGTGTGCGAGTGACGTTGTGTTCTTCATAGTTTGGGCATCCTGTAAAAAGCTCTAACGCATCTTCTAGCATAACAGCCGCCGGGCGTCACTGAATCTTTTTTCGGGGGGGAATTGGTCGGCGGCCGCGCCTCCAAGCAAGAAGGCCCGAGACGCTTTCACGCTCGGGCCGTCGTTCAACACGCGCTCCCGGGGAACGGGGCAGGCGGAGGCCCCGACCTACTGTCCCTGCAGGCGATAGAAGCCGATGGTGCCGCTGGCCCCAAGAGAATTCGTGAACAGGCAGCAGCCATTGGTGTCGAGCATCATGGTGCCGATCTGGGTCCAGGTGTTGAGGTCGGGCGAGGACTGAATGTTATAGGTCAGGCCGGGGTCGCCGCCGGTTGCATTGAGGATGATGGTCGGCGGGGGCGGTGGGACTACTGCCGGGGTGGCGCCCGTCCCGGTGGTTGCCGCGTTAATGACAAGTCTTGGCCGCTTCCTGGCCTTGACCGTCACGCCGGCCACGGCTGAACTGACCGTGCTCCCGGAATCATAAACCGCCGTCGCGCTCAGGTTGTAGGTGCCGGCGCTCACGTTGTTCCAAGAGAAGCCGTAAGGCGCCGTGGCAGCCGTGCCGAGCAGCGTCGCACCGTTGTAGAACTGAACCTGAGTGATAGTGTGCCCGTTGGCGGTGACGCTGGCAGCACAGCTAATGGTCGCGGGCGCGGTGTAGCTGGCACCTTTGGCGGGCGAATTCAACACGATGGACGGCAGCGCCGCGTTGGTCACCGTCACATTGGCGGCGGTTGAGGCGACGGTGCTGCCGGCATCATACACAGCCTGCGCGCTCAGGCTGTAGGTGCCCGCGCCCACGTTGCTCCAGGAGTAAGTGTACGGCGCGGCGGCGACTGTGCCGAGCAGGGTGGTGCCATTGTAGAACTGAACCTGGGTGATGGTGTGGCCGTTGGCGGTGGCGCTGGCAGCCAGGCTAATGGTTGCGGGCGCGATGTAGCTGGCGCCGTTGACGGGCAAACTCAGGACGACTGTCGGCGCCGCAGCCACTGGGTTGGTGTAAACAACTTCGGCCGAATAGTCGCTTTCCAAACCCAAGGTATCAACCGCCGTGGCTGCGAAGTAGTAAACGGTGCCGCCGATCAAGCTGGAAATGGTTGCATTGGTCACGTTGCCAACATTGTTCGTGTTGGTGTAGGTGCGGCTCGCTACGCCATAGTAGATCTTGTAGGCCGCGATGTTAGTCCCGGCATCGGGATTCCAGGCCAGGGTCACGCTGCTTTGTGCTTGGGCGGACGCGGTGAGCGCGGCGACGATGAGCGTCGCAAGGAGATGCGCCAGGCCGAGGGGCCAGGATGGCCTGCCCGAATAGCGGTTCGGCAGGAGGAGTTGGGATTCGCTCCGCAGTTGGCATTGATGATGCCGCCGGATTGAGGTTGAGGGAATGGACTGTTTGAGTCCGGGCATCACCGCCCGAGTTGGTCTTGGAAGTGGCCACAGGTTCATGGCCACAAGTGTCATGTGCACAGGAAATTGGCGCGACTGGGACGTTTCTGAAACGGGCTAGGAGTTACCTTGGTTTCAGGGGAAGGAGCAGTAATGGACCGGCTCCGCGCGAGAGCGGACGAAGGCTACGAGGTCACCTGCCTGGGGAGGGGCGGGGTGCCGGGTGTATCGGCCTCTCTTGTTGCTGAGGGGCGATGGATCAGGATTCCTGGGAAACCAAACCAGTGCGCACCGCGAAGCGGACCAGGCCGGGGATGTCAAAGATATTGAGCCGCTGCATCAACTGCATCCGGTGGTATTCGACGGTCTTGGGGCTTAGCTTAAGGGTGAGAGCGATGGCCTTGGTGGTTTGGCCCTCGGCAATAAGTTGGAGGATGTCGCGCTGACGCTCGGTCAAGTTCTCCACTGGGTTGCGGGCGCGGGCCATCTGCTGCAACGGAAGCTTGTCGCGCAGCCGCTTCGAGATTTCCTTGCTGAGATAGATCTCGCCGGCGGCAACGCGCTGAACGGCTTCTTTCAGTTCCGTCATTACCGCTTTCTTGAGCAAATAGCCGGAAGCGCCGACCCGGAGGGCGCGCCAATAATATTCCTCGACCTCATGCCGGGAGAGGATGATCACCCGCACTTCAGGAAAGGCTTTGATGATGCGCTCGGTGGCTTCCAGGCCCATGAGGCCGGGCATCGAAATGTCCATAAAGACCACGTCTGCGCGGGAAGCCTTGACCATTTCAATGGCTTCGCGGCCGTCGCTGGCCTCACCCACCACTTCCACGCCGGGGACTCCCTTCAGCGTCTCGCGAATGCCGGCCCGGACGATGGGGTGATCGTCGGCGAGAAGGACACGAATCGGTTTGGGAGAATTCTGTTTCATATCAGGAATTGGGTGTGCGCCACTTTAAGGGGAACCAGGCATGGACTTCGGTGCCTTGCCCTGGAGCCGACTTGAGTTCAAGGCCGCCATCGGCGAGCGTCGCGCGCTCCTCCATGCTTAACAGACCCAGGCTGGCTCCTTGCACCGCTTGGTTGCGAAGGGTCGCAACGTCAAACCCGACACCGTCGTCGCGCACAACAAGATGGAGATGGCCGTCTTGCTTGCGCAAGGCGAGGGTCGCGGCATGGGCGCGGGCGTGCCGCGCGACGTTGGTGAGCGCTTCCTGGGCCACGCGGAAGCAGGCGGTCTCGATGACCGGATCGAGGCGATCCTCCAGCGAGTCGGCCTGGAAGTCAGCCTGCAGGCCGGTCAGGGCGGCTTGGCGGCTGGTGTACCAGCGCAGGGCGGACTCCAGTCCGAGGTCATCGAGCATTGACGGGCGCAGGTTAAGCGAGAGATCGCGCACCTGTGCGAGCACACGTTCGACGGCCTCGAGGCTCTCTTTCACGCGTCCCGTGAGGGGGGTGGCGCGGGAAGACTGCATCACGGCCTGAAGATTCATTTCCGCCACGGTGAGGGTCTGGCCGACTTCGTCGTGCAGTTCCCGCGCGATGTGGCGGCGCTCCATTTCCTGGGACTCGACCAGGCGGCGGGACAGGAACTGGAGCTTGTTATTAGACTCCTGGAGCCTTTCTTCGACCCGCTTGCGCTCGGTGATGTCCTGCAGGCAACTGACGACGCCAATGAGAGAGCCTTCCGCGTCGCGAAGCGGCACGACGTTGGCCAGCACTGGCACGCGGGTGCCGTCGGGGCGTCCGATTACCAACTCGCGGTTCCGCAGCGGAATTCCGGTTCGCAGCACTTGCGCGGTCGGTGATTCGCTGTGGGGCATCGGTGTTCCATCCGGATGAAACAACCGATACGCGCCGCTGAAGCGCCGGTTGGCATGCGGGTCGGGAGGCTCGCATCCCCACAGCTCGGCGGCGGTGCGGTTATAGAGTTCGACGGCACCGAACTGATCGCAGACGCAGACGGCGGCGGGAAGCAAGGGGAGATCCCGGATCATGCTGTCGCGGGTTTGGAGCGTCTCCTCGGCAAGCTGCCGTTCCAGGTCACGCTGCTCCAATGCTTGTGCCATGTGATCGAAGCTGCGGGTCAGGTGGCCCAGTTCATCCTTGCCGTGGCGGAGACCGGTGCGAGCGCTGAGATCGCCGATCGCCAGCCGCGCGCTGGCCCGCATCAGCGCCTTGACGGGCCGAACGACCAGGAAATTGCTCCCCACCCATCCAAGCGCCAAGGCGAGACTGGCGGCGATGCCGATCCAGCCCAAGTCGCGGATCAGATCGCGGTTCCCCTGAGCGAAAAGGTCGCGCTTGGGGATGCCCAATATCGTCACCGCGTTCCCAGGCGTCAGTTGGCTATCGAGCGGCTGGAACGCGAAGTAGCTGGGAATGCCTCGCGAGTCGAGCGCTTCCACGATGCTGTCAGGTTCGCTGGCAGCCACGTTGACCAGCACACTATTGGGGAACAGCGGCGTGCTCAGCGCTGAAGAAGGGGAATGGCGTAGCAGGATAGTGCCGTCGCGCCCAACCACCGTCCAGCTTGCCCCTTCAGGCACGCTCATGGATAGTTCAGACCCGGCCCCGGTAAACCAGTCCAGCCCCATCCAGGCAACGACCACCGCCTGGACGCCGCCGGACGCGTCGAAAACAGGGTAGCCAAAGGCGACGGCGGGCTCGCCCTTGGCGACCAAACCTGGATGACCGCCGATCACGAAGGCGCGCGTTTTGAGAACCCGGTCTGCAAGAGCAGGGTCGGCCTGATTGTCCGGATCGGCGAGGGGAAGAGCGCTGGCCAGGACCAAGCCGTGGGTATCCATCAGACCCAAATTGGCATAACTCGGGTGGCTGGCGGAGAACTCCTCCAGTGACTTGCGGCATACCTCGCGGCTGGGTGATCTTACTGCCGAAGACTCCGACACCGCCAGCAGCAGTTGCCGGGTTTGGCCGAGCAACTGGGCCTCTTCCTGGTGCGCAACCCGGGCGAGCTGCCGCGCCTGCTGGCTCCAGGCGGCCACTGCGAGCCGTCGTTCTTTGGAGGCATCATAAAGCGTCAACCCGACCAACGGAGCGCACGCCAGCAGCACCAACAGCAGCAGCCGAAACCGGAGGCCGAAGAAGACTCGCCTTATAGCATCTATAAGCAGTCGCACGTAGAAATGTAGCACACAGTGGCCCGCCAACGCGAGGGTCTTCGCCCTCGTTCAAAGCACCGACCTCCCTCTTGGCTCACAGAGCGACGTCCGGGCAATTAAGCGGCAGTGCTCAGAGGTTCGGCATCTGCTGCCCTTTTCCGTCTGAGCGGGAGGACGAGTTCGCGGCTGGGGTCGTCGGAAGTCACCACGATGTCCATCTCCCCGAAAGGCTCCTCGCGGCTCAACTCAGTTGCACGCTCGATGGTTTCCAAATCCAGAGCGGAGTCGGGATTACCAGCCCAGTGCTTGCGGCCCGCATAATAGAGATCAAGTCCAGCATGTCTTAACACCACTTGCATTCCACTGAGCGGAATTTCACAGTGGTCAACACTCCCGGCGCCGTGTGGGGTGGCGATGGGAAGCGGATCGGTTTGATGGGGGACAGAACTTGAGCCAGACCGGAACTGGCGCCGATGATGATCGCGGACCCGGGAGGCTCCCAAACAAGAACATGCTTTCATGGTACTATGGCTTTCTTTGGTTGTTTACGAATTCGGCCAACCATTTGGTGGTTGGCCTGGGTGAGGCGGCGGTATTACGGCAAGCACGGTCACGCAAAACGAAATGCCGAGCGCCAACAGTTCTCACGCCGTCTCACTGTTACGTCTCCCTCGCAATGACCATGCCGGCTTGGCGTCAGCGTGGTTAAGTACCTGCAATTCAATCACTACGGCAAATCCCCAAGAAAACTCCAGCCCCCGTTCCCTGAACAACCTTGGAGCCAGTTCCAAGCCGCGGTCCTCCCCGGCGCAGGAAATTGGAATTGGTTCTAATCCCCCCTCTCGGACTCCCGGTCATTGATCTTCGCCTGATTGGCACCGAAACTGGGCGAAGCAGATCAGGCATTGCAAGAATTGGAAGCTCTGCCGTCGAGGATTTGGACGTGTGGTTGAGCGCTCCAAACCCGGATTGCTGCAATGGGGGCTTTGAGGGAGAGGAGTGAAGACCGGGCCGAATAACGCCGACGGCCACTCGACCCCAACAGAAGCGGGCTAATCGCCAAAGCTGATACCCAAGGCGCGAGCGGTCTGGACGATCTCGCCGTTGGGCGGGACCGAGCGGAGGCGGCCAACTGCTTCGGAGAGCTTGACCGGGACAATGTCAGGCGGGCGCAAGGCGACCATGCAGCCGTACTGCGCCTGGGCGAGAAGCTGCACAGCCCCCGCACCGAAACGCGTGCACAGAAGCCGGTCGAAGGAGGTCGGCGCGCCGCCGCGCTGCAGATGGCCCAGAACGCAGACGCGGGTTTCCTTGCCGGTGCGCTTCTGGATTTCCGCCGCCACGACAGCGCCGATGCCGCCCAGCCGGGCTTCGCGATTTTCCTCGGCGCCCCCAGTGGTGACGTAGTCCTTCCCCTGCTCTCTGGCACCTTCGGCGACGACGACAAGGGTAAAGTGCTTGCCCTCGCGCTCGCGTTCGGCGACTTTCGCGCACACACTGCCATAGCGGAAGGGAATCTCCGGGATGAGGATGACGTCGCCGCCACCGGAGATGCCCGCAGTCACCGCGATCCAGCCGGTGTAGCGGCCCATGACTTCGAGCACCATCGCGCGGTCGTGGCTTTGGGCGGTAGTGCGCAGGCGGTCGAGCGCGTCGGTGGCACAGGCGACGGCGGAATCAAAGCCAAAGGTGAGGGTCGTAGCTTCAAGGTCGTTGTCAATGGTCTTGGGTACGCCGACGATGGGGACGCCGTGTTCGAAGAGTTGCTGAGCGCTGCTTAGCGAGCCGTCGCCCCCGACAACCACCAGGGCGCGCAAGCCGAGCTTTTGGAAATTGGCTTTGGCCTGGTCGAGGATTTCGCGCGGGATGCGGTTGCTTTCACCGTGGCCGGTCTTGGCCGCGAAGCGGCCTTTGTTGGAAGTGCCCAAGACTGTGCCGCCGACGAACAGGAGCGCGTCCATTTCCTTGTAGTCGAGGGCCCGGTAGCGCAGCGGTTCGAGCAAACCCTCGAAGCCGTCGAGGAAGCCGATGGTGTCCCACCCTCGTTTGGTGGCACACTTGACGACGGCCCGGATGACTGTGTTCAGGCCCGGACAGTCGCCGCCGCCGGTTAAAATGCCGATGCGTTCACGCATGGGCGGACTCTATAGTCTATAGTCTGGAGTCTAAAGTCTAAAGTCTCGGAGCAGTCATGCCTTCGGGGCCAGACCCCAGCGCACACGAATGCGCTTCTGGATAAACCCAAAAACCAACTGATCCAGCAGCACACCGAAAATGACCGTGAGCACCATGATGCCGACGACTTGGGCGGCGTCGTTGAGTTCGCGGCCCATTTGCAGTAAGAAGCCAAGCCCGATGGTTGATTTGATGAGCTCGGCCGAGACGCCGCCATGCCAGGCCAGCGTCCAACCCAGCTTCATCCCGGTGACGATGCTTGGCAGCGAAGCCGGGAGGATGATGCGCACGGGCATGGCGTAGGCCGGTGTGCCCAGCGTCCGGGCTACCTGAAGATAAATCCGCGGAATGTGCAGGACGCCGTCGGAGGTGGCGATGGCGACAGCAGGAGCCGAACTCATGATGATAACGAAGTAAATGCCGCGGTCGCTGAGACCGTAGATCAGAAGGGAGACGGGGACCCAGGCGGCGGTGGGGAGCGTCTGCAGGCCTAGAAACAGAGAGCGGAGGCAGCTATTGACCACCCGGCTCATACCCATGACCAAGCCTATGAGCAATCCGGCTCCCGCAGCGATGGAGAAGCCGATGCCCATTCTTTGGAAGGTGGCTTTCAGACTGGGCCAAAGATAGTTATCGGCGGCCAGCTCCCAAAGGCGCCGGACCACTTGCCAGGGAGAGGGGAACAGATAGTCGGGGAGGACCTGCGCGGCAAACAAGCCCTGCCAGACCGCCAAGAGGAGGAGGTAAAACCCGAGGACGTAGTATTTGATTCTATGTTGCTGGACCTTCATCGGGGGGCCCCTCCAGTTGGTTCATGATTGCCTTGGCATACTCGGCCACCCTCGGATCGTTGATGTCGCGGATGCGGGGGAGGTTGATCGCGATATCCGCCTTGATTCGGCCAGGGCGGCCCGAAAATTCCAGCACGCGGTCGCCCAGGCAGGCTGCCTCGCGCGGGTCGTGCGTGACGAGGATGATCGTCTTCTTAGTCCGCATGAAAATCTCCTGCAAATCACCGTAAAGCTTCGTGCGGGTCAAAGCGTCTAGCGCGGGAAACGGCTCGTCCACCAGCAGCACTTTGGGATCGGGGGCCAACGCGCGCGCCAGGGCGACCCTCTGTTTCATGCCGCCCGACAATTCATGAATGGGCGCCTTTTCGAACTGATCGAGATGGACCATCTGGAGGAACTGCCGGGCCTTTTGCCGGCGCGCTTTGGGCCTGAAGCGGAACTGACGTCTGAGCCCGAAGAGCACGTTCTCGATGACGTTGAGCCAAGGGAACAGCCCATGCTCCTGGAACAGCATGAGCCGATCATGATGCGGCCCTTCCACCCGCGCTCCGTCCAGCGTAATCTCCCCCGCGGTCGGTTCTTCGAATCCAGCAATCAGGTTGAGCAGGGTGGACTTTCCGCAGCCGGAGGGGCCAAAGAAGATCACGAATTCGCCGGTAAGGATCTCCGCGTTAATGGGCTGCAACGCGGCAACGGGCTTGGTCGCATTCGCGTAGATCTTAGACACATCAGTCAGTCTGAGTTTGACCGGGCGCGCCTCGGCGGGAGCTTCAGGATTCGGATCGGGGGCAGGCATCTTGGTGGTTGCATTGGCTGCCTGAGGTCAAGGCGACAGACCTTCAACCGGCGGCAGGTTCTGCTCCTTCAAGACGGTGTTTAAGAGACTCAGAGAATAGAGCCCCTCCAGCCTGGGCGCGGTCCTGAGGAAACCGATGCGGTGGGAAGCTTCGGCTGATCCTTTCAGCGATGAGCAAATGGGGTCCCACGTAAGTTCAATTCGCGTCATGGCCTTTTGAATCACCTCTGCCTTGAGAGCTTTGCCTGACTCGCGTTTGAGCTGGTCATTCAATACGGAGATGGCGGCCGCCTTATCCGAGTTGATGCGGCTGGTGACTTCGACGAGGGCGGCGAGCAGGTTCCTGACGGCGGCCTGATTATCGGCCAGGAAGGTCTTGTTCACGACCAAGCGCGTGGTCACGTACCTTCCGCCGTGCCAAAGTGTTTTCTCCTCCAGGAATAGCTTGCCGCCCCCTTCCATTTCCAGCCGGGCCAGCCAAGGCTCGACCGTCCAGGCCCCGTCAATCTGCCCCTTCCTGAACATGGTAAGCTGGTCGGCATTGGACAGAGGCACGAGGGAAACATTGCCGCCACGCTCGCGCAGACGATAACCCCGGTCCGCCAGCCAGCTTCGCGCCGCCACGTCCTGCGTATTCCCGAGCTGGGGCGTGGCAATGACTTTGCCACCAAGATCCTTTTCCGTAGCGATGCCCGCATCAGCGCGCACAACCAGGCCAGCCCCGCCACTTGCGCTGCCGGCCACCACCACGAACTTTTCTCCTTTGGATCTGATATAGCCGTCAATCGTCGGGGTGGGGCCCACGAAGGTGGCATCCACCGCATCGGTGAATAGCGCTTCGATAGCTGTAGGGCCGGCATTGAACGCGACCCATTCGATTCGAGCGCCCCCTTTTCCGAACGCCCCGGTTGCCCGGCCATAGAGGGCCTGCGCGTGGGTGAGGTTGGGAAAGTAACCGAGCCGGAGCTGCTTTCCTTCCTGCTCAGCGGCCCAAGTGCGCCCGGCCAGCAGGATAACCAAAAGCAAGCGAGAGAGGATCTGTTGCGGTCCCATCCATGCGCGTTCGGGTAGCATCAGGCATTTTGTTGGTCTCCTTTAAGTTGCATAGGTCTTGCCTTCATGCAACCGGGGGAATTGCGCTCGCCCCGGACGTACCACCACGAGCCGGCGGTGCTGTTGCAGGATTCTCAGTTTCAACACCTCTCGTCATTCTGGGTTAACTGACGCCCGGGAGCCGGCTCAAAATCGGTTCGGGGAACTACGAGGGGAAATAACCCACTGGCCATCACCACGGCCTTCGGCCTTCGACCGAAGGGCCATACCCTCCTACCGGCCGAAGTAGTATCTGATCCCGATCCCTCCGCCCCACCCCAGGGCAGTGGCGGACGTGGAATCGAGAATCGGCGCGAATTCGGCAAAGAACGTCCACCGCTGCGGCCCCTTCCGAAAGGACATGCCGACTGGCACGGGGATTCCCGGCTGGTAGTCGTGTTGTTCTACGAACTTAACCTCACTGTCCACGCCAAAGAATACGGGCGAGTGGTGGGTTTCGGCTCGCACCAACAGGTCCAAGTTATGGAACAAGATGGCCCTTTGGACCCGGATGCCTTCCGGGTCCACGAACGCCCAGCCATCTCCCCCATGCACAGCCATTACGTCCGACTGCCACAGGTTCATGTCCAGGCCGGTCGGTTCGCCAATCCTGCGACCCAAGCCGGAGGAGCCCTCCCCGTTAATGGATGGACCGGCTTGGAATGTGTTCGTCACGTTGCCGGATGAGTCCACGAATTGAGCCGTGACTGGATTGGACCAGAGCGCATTTGTGGCACTCCCGGAGGAGCCGTCCACTTGTGCGCTGACCGCGCCCACGGTGATTGATACTAGCAATGCCGTTATTAGCTTGTTACGCGTATTATATCTTTCTCTCTACAAATTGCTGCGTGTACAGAAGTCAGAAGCATGGTTCATACCGAGGCCCAAAATGGCGGCGGACTCGCGTTTATTCACGACTCTCTTGAAAGCCCGGTCTCGACTGCTGTGGAACTGCTGCCGCAAAATGCAATAAACCCTGGAAGATACGTTGCAAAATGCATGACTGCGGCCTGGGGAGCACTTGCCCGGAAGCGGGCGGAACTGCTCGAATCAGCTTGGGGCGGCAACAGATTTTCCTTTGATGTGGTCGAGGGGTTTAGCAGGCTCCATAGCTTTTTTTGCGCGCATGAATGTGACCGGCCCAGCCTTATTGACCGCCAACGACCTCGCCCTGGCTTACGGCCACCAGCGATTGCTCGAAGCGGTCACGCTGTTGGTCGCCCCGGGCGAGAAGGTCGGGCTGCTGGGCAGAAACGGCAGCGGCAAGACCAGCCTGCCGCGCATCCTGGCCGGCCACCAAAGCGCGGACGCCGGCGAAGTGGCGCGGCGGCGCGGGTTGCGCATCGGCTATCTGCCGCAGGAGTTCGAGCTCGATGGCAGCCTCACCGTGCGACAGAACATCGAGGCGGGCGCAGCCGACCTGATGGAGTGGTTGCGCCGCTATGAGGCCGGACTGGGCACGGACCGCGAGCTGACGGCATTGCTCAACCAAATCGAAAGCGCGGACGGCTGGAAGTTGCAGGCCCGCATAAATGCGACCGCCTCCGCCCTGGCCGCGCCGCCGCTGGATACCCTCCTGGGAACCCCTCTCCGGCGGCGAAAAGCGGCGGGTGGCCCTGTGCCGCGCTTTGGCGGCCCAGCCGGATTTGCTGCTCCTGGACGAGCCCACCAACCATCTCGACGCCGAGTCCATTCTCTGGCTGGAGGATTTCCTGCGCGAGTTCCCCGGCGCCGTCATCTTTGTCACCCACGAACGCTATTTCCTGGATGTGATTGCCACACGGATCATTGAACTGGCCGATGGCCGGTGCTTTTCGCATCCGGGGAATTACACCGCCTACCTGGAATCCAAGGCCATCCGCCAGCAGATCGCCGAGCAGTCCGAGCGGCGGCGGCACCGGTTCCTGCGCGAGGAGTTGGATTGGGTGCGCGCGGGCGTCCGGGCGCAACGCTCCAAGCCGCGGCATCGCCTCGAATCCTTCTACCAGGTCAAGGGCCTTGAGGCGCCGCCCGAGGAGCGTGAGATGGACCTGCTCATTCCACCCCCGCCGGCCCTGGGAAACCACGCCATCCAATTGGCCCACGCGGGGGCAAAGGTCGGTGAAGGCAACTCGGAACGCTGGCTCTTCCGCGGGTTGACTCTCTCACTCAATCCAGCCCAATGCACTGGTGTGGTTGGCCGCAACGGCGTCGGCAAGACCACGCTGCTGCGCATCTGCCTCGGCGAACGCCCGCTCGACGAAGGCACGGTCAAGATCGGGAAACGGGTAGTCTTCAACTGTATTGACCAGGCCAGGATGCAGCTCAACGGCACCGGCACGGTGCTGGAGGAAATATCGGACGGGAACGAAACGCTCCTGTTCGGCGAACAACGCCCGAGCGCGCGCTCTTATCTGCGCCGCTTCCTGTTTTCGGATGAGCGCGTGAACGAGCCGGTCGCCCAGCTCTCCGGCGGCGAGCGCGCCCGGCTGATGCTGGCCAAAGTGCTCCGCCGCGGCGGCAACGTGCTGGTCCTCGATGAACCGACCAACGATCTGGACTTGCCCAGCCTGCGCATGCTGGAGGAAGCGCTGGCGGACTTCGACGGCACGGTGCTGGTCGTCAGTCACGACCGTTATTTCCTGGACCGCATCTGCGACCAGGTCGTTGCCTTCGAGGACGGCGGCCTTTTCGTCCAGCCGGGCAACTACTCATATTACCTCGAAAAGAAGACGGAGCGGGATGCGCTCAACCAGTCGGCCTGGGCGAGCCTCCCGAAGATCGCACCCCGAAAGCCGGAGCCCGTCAGCGCGACCAAGCCCGCCCGTCCCCGGAAGCTGACCTTCAAAGAGGCGCGCGAGCTTGAAGGGATGGAAGCCGCCAGTCTAGCGGCGGAAACCCGGGTCCGGGAACTGGAGACCACCTTGAACGATCCTGCATTCCACGCCACCCGCTCCCGGGAAGCGCACGGGCTAATCGCGGATCTGGAAGCCGCGAAGGCCGAAGTGACGCGCTTATACGAGCGCTGGCAGAAATTGGCGGCTCGCTGATCAACGAAATCTCCTTGCTGCCTCTGCCCTGCTGGAGTAGGACCTCCATTGTCTCTTATGACAATTACCGTCTGAAGCCTTCGCCCTTATGCAAACTCCTAATCAATGCTCCGGCTGCCTTTCCCGGCGGCACTGTCTCCAAATCATCACTACGGCTGCGGCTGGCCTGGCCTTCAGCGGCGAGTTCTTTCCGGCCCTGGCCAAGCCACGCAAAGCCGACCCGGCTTTTGTTGACCCCACCAAACTGCGCCCTCGTCCCAAGGTCCGCGTGGACGCCGCCATCCTGCAGCAACCCCGGCCCTATTGGCTTGGTTGGCCCGGCGGCACTTACCAACTCGACCAGCGCCAGAAGGAATACCGCGCACAGTTGGCCGGCTCCTGCCAACGCCTCGCCATCGAGTTGCACGAAGAAAACAAGCCCATTGACGATGAAACTGGGATGGCGGCCTTCCTCAAAGCGGTCCGCGAGCGCAAGCCCGACGGCCTGCTGGTCATCCTCCAGCACATGAAGTGCTGGGACTGGGTCCATCGCCTGGCCAACGAGGCCGGCGTGCCGCTCATCGTCTTCTCCCCCATCGGCACCTCCTTTACCGGTCACGTCGTCGGCTTCTCGCGCCAGCCGGGGGTGTATGTGGTCTCCTCGCTCGAATGGCCCGCCGTCGAAGACGGCCTGCGCATGATCCGGGCCAAACGCATGTTCGAGGAAACCCGCCTGCTCTGGATTCAAGGCACCAAGTGCAACGAAACCGTCCTGGATCGCCTCGGTACGAAGGTCCGCGCCATCCCGCGCAACACCTTCAATGAGTTGTTCGATACCATGCCCGTCAACGAGGAGGTCAAGGATGTGGCCGCGACGTTCCGCAGGCACGCCAAGCGCATCGTCGAACCCACCTGGCAGGACAGCCTCAACGCAGCCCGCATCTATACCACAACCAAGAGCCTGCTCACTGATGAGAAAGCCAACGCCCTTTCCATGGATTGCCTCGGCATGGTCACCGACAAACTGGTCCCCACCCCGCCCTGCGGCGCTTGGACCATGTTTCAGGACATGGGCGTCACCTGCGGCTGCGAAGCCGACTTGTTCGGCGCTATGTCCCTCATGCTAACCAGTTACCTGCTCGACCGCCCGGGTTACATGAATGATCCAGTTGCTGAAACGGCTAAGAACCTCCTGGTCACCGCCCATTGCGTTTCCGGCACGCGTCTGAACGGGTTTGGTCAGAAACCCGCCCCTTACATCCTCCGCAGTCATTCCGAGTCCGGCCTGGGAGTCTCGGTGCAGGTATTATGGCCGGTCGGCGCCCCCGTGTCCCTCATCCGCTTCCAAAACGTCAATGAGCTTATCATTGATACCGGCACGGTGGTCAGCAACATTAACACCCCGCCCGCCGGAGGCTGCCGCACCTCGTTGGAGATTAGGATGAATAACATCGAAGACTGCCGCGACGTGCTCGGTTTCCACCAGGTGGTCACGCTCGGCACCCATCGGCGCATCGTGGAAGCCTTCTGCCAACTCTATGGCATCAAGGTCATCCATTCACCGGAACACCCTGCCAGCGGAAAGGCGGCGTGAGACGTGAAACGTGAAACGTGAAACGTGAAGACCCAAGGCATCGTATGAACGACGTGAGTTTGCAGTCCGCCGCTTGGAGGTCGTGGGTGTTTCCCGTCACGGCCGGTGGTAGGGCGCGTCACTCCGTGCGCGCCGCGGATGCCGAAGACCGGCCTCCTTTGGGCAGTTTGCGTGTATGCCACGGCGCGCACGGAGTGACGCGCCCTACCCTCGCAGGCGACCAGATGGCGACTGTGTCGAGATACATCCGGCACTTGCAGCGGGCACACCGGACCTGGGGCTGCTGGTGGGCCTGTTTCCTCGCCTTTCTTTTCGCCACCCAATTGCAGGCAGAGGTCAAGTTCACCTCCCCCGGGCTGGCCCCCACTCGCATGGACGACCAGGGCCGCCTAGTCGAAGACTGGGGCTCGATCACCGTTAACGTGGCTGGCGCCGGATTGCCCGCGACCGCCCCCGCCACTCTCCAGAGCATCCAGCTGGACGGCCTCATCCCGGCTGCCGAGGCGCAGTCCCGCTATGGCACGGTCGCCCTGACCCTGACAGCGTTTCGGGCTCCGGTGTGGCCGGCGGGACTGGATGTCCTGACCGTGCGCGTGGCAGAAACCGCCGGTCAGGAGACCCCGGTGCAACTCTCGCTGGCCCTGCCGGAAACCGTTCACGTCGGCTTGAAGACCGTCACCCTCGGTGTCCGGGCCGTGCTTGGCCTGCCGGGCGGCACCAAAGTATCCCAGGTCATGCGCGAGTGGGGTTCGGCTGACGATGCCGTTGCGCTTCCCGGATGGGCCAAGCCGGCGGTGGATTGCGACCCCGCCTTCCAGAACATCCGTGCAGGCCTGGGCGGCGTCCCCATCGTCTATCACTTCAAAGTGGACCCCAAGGCCAAGGTCAAGGTCGTGCTCGGCTTCTGCGAGAGCTTTTGGGCGCAGGCTGGTCAGCGCCCGGTCATTTGCCAGGTCGAAGGCGCCCCCACGCAGGAGGTAGATCCGGTGGAGCGTTGGGGACAGCATCGGCCAGGAGCCATCGTGTTCGCCGCGGGCGACGCTAATGGCGACGGCACGCTGGACGTTTCCGTTCTGCCCAAGCCAGGTGCTACCGATCAGAATCCCATCCTGAATGCGATTTGGCTTTTCCCGGCGGACGCCAGCCCGAATCTGGAGCAGGTCATTGCGGGCAAGCTGAACGCGGTTGCCTTACGTTACGTCGCCGTTGGCGGCAGCAACGACCAGTCCCTCTACGCGGGGGGGCAGGTGGGATACGCCCTCAAGCTGTCGGCCCATGGAACTCAAGAGATGATGTTCCTGGTGTCTTGCCCCGGCAGCTCAGTGCCGCCCCCCGACCAGACTGCGTGGACCCCCGAGAAGCTGCGCCAATCTGCCGCCGCAGTCTGGCGGGATTGGCGGTGAGGCCAGAGACTTCTTCCCAATGCTCTCGCCGCTGCTATGACAAGAGGCGCCGAATCTGCAGGGATTACGTCCGGAGCACGTAGCGCCCGGTTTTCCGTGTGCCAAGCCGGCGCACCAGGCCCGCAGCCACCAAGGGCTGCAGCAGCTTGATCGCTCCCTGCCGGGTGACACCCAACCCGTCCCAAATCTCCCTGGGCGTCATGCTCCTGCGGTCGCGCAGCATCTGAAGCAGTTGTTCCTGTTTGGGACGTAGATCAGACAACCATAAGTCAACGGATTAGACAACCGCTGCAGCCCTTTGGTGGCGGCTTCGACGGCTCTGGAGGCAGTTGGGTGACTGACATGATTGTGGGGGATCGGTCTGGTTCCGGCTGCTCGGGGGAATTTGCCGCCTTTCCTCCGCGCGGCGCCTTGCGATTTGGGGCTGCTGAGTTAGGGTGAAGGCATCGGGTTTATGCCAAACAATACACACACACACCTCTGCCCGGCACAGAAGCAGGCGTTTGACTCCCTGACAAAGGGCCTCCAACTCGGCTCCATCCTGCGGCTATCGGGCGGTGTGGGTCGGGGCAAGACAACCATCCTGCAAGAAGCGCATAAGCAGGCCGGCGGTGTTTTCTTGAACATGAAGGACTTCGTTGAGGCCTCGGCCAAAGCCCATCCGCTTGCGCTGGAGGAAACCCTTTACCGCCTGCTCCTCGACGCCCTCAGCACTCACCCGGTGGTCATCATGGATGACCTGCATCTGCTCGACCTTTACTCCGGCGGCTGCCATTTCTATCCGCGCACGGGCTACTTCAATTCCATCATGATCAGGGGATCAACCAGGTGTTCGAGGCCGCCAAGGACAATGCGCCGTCGGTCATCTTTATTGATGACGCCGACGCGATTTTCGAGGACGGCGAGGAGCAGGGCCTCTACCGGTATCTCCTGACCATGATTGACGGGCTGGAGAGTGAAAGCGCCGGCCGCGTCTGCGTTATGATGACCGCTATGGATGTGGGGCGCCTCCCCCCAGCTCTGGTCCGCTCCGGTCGCGTCGAGGTGTGGCTCGAAATGAAGCTGCCCGACAAGGAGGCTCGCGCCCAAATCCTCTCCGATCACCTGAAGAACCTGCCGGAGGAATTGCGCCAACCCGACGTGCCCCGGCTCATCGCCGCCACCAAGGGCTTCACCGGCGCCGATCTCAAACGGCTGGTAGAAGATAGCAAAGCCATCTACGTGTACGACAAAGCCCGGGGCGCAGAGCTAAAGCCGACCACCGATTACTTCATGCGTGCCGTCGAGGTGGTGAAAGAAAACAAGCAGCACTACGAGGCCGCCCAAGCCCAGGCGCTCATGCAACCTAAATCCCCCATGGCGGGCTTCATGCGCTCCTTTGTCACCTCCCACGTGTTCAAGGCCGGGGGTGAGGACGAGTGATCTGGAACTGGGGTGACTTTGCTTGTATCGTTGTTATGTCTGTCGTGGCCGTGAGACCGAAAGATCCTCCGCTGTGGAGGACTAAGTTCGTAGGTCTCACGGCCTATCGCTTTTGGGTTTCCACACCCGGGTGCTCCGGTCGTTGATCAGCCCGCAACTCTTAACGGCTCGCGAAACGAGCGACGGCTCTGCCGCACCTTCCGTACTGTTATCCAGCCGGCTAGGCATTCCATCCGAGTGCGCCTGGTCGGGCGTATCCTGAAAGGATTGTTGCATTTAGCCCAGGGTTGGACCGCCGCGGGGCAAGGGGGGCGGTCCTACCCTGGGGAAAGGTCCGAAATGACCCCGTCAACCCTGAAAGGGTTGCATCCTCTGCCATCCCCACTCATCCTCCCCGTATGCCTCAATAGTTGGCCAAGATAATCGTTCACACTGTCTTTTCTACCAAAGAACGCCGGCCGTTCTTACGCGACCCGGCCCTGCGAGAGGAACTGCACCGCTACCTGGGCGGCATCCTCGGCCGCCTCGATTGCCAGTCCATCTTAGTGGGTGGTGTCGAGGACCACGTGCATCTGCTTTCAACCCTCTCGCGGACCTGCCAGCCGGCCGAGATGGTCAAAGAGGTCAAGCGGGGCTCTTCGCTCTGGATCAAGGAACGCGAACAGACCCTGCGCGATTTCGGCTGGCAGAACGGCTACGGCATCTTCTCCCTCGGGTTCTCACAGATCAAAGATGTGCGGGACTACATTGCCGGGCAGGAAGCCCATCACCGCAAAGCTTCGTTTCAGGACGAGTTCCGCGCGTTGCTGAGGAGATACGAGATCGCCTTCGACGAGCGATACGTATGGGACTGAGGATGGGTGGTGGATTGATGCAACCCTTTCAGGGTTGAGGGCATCTCCGGCCTGGCTACCCAGGGTAGGACCGCCGCCGGGCCGAGGTGCGGCGGTCCAACCCTGGGCTGAATGAGGCAATCCTTTCAGGATTGAAGCAGGGTCAATCCCGCGGAGTGTGGAAAGTGTTCAAATTTCCACTCGCCCTATCAATGCGGAAATTAACCTTTGGTTCAAGCCACCCATTGCCGCGTGTATATAAAAACGTCGCCGCCCAACCGAACCGGGACGTGATTTATACCATAATGCCTCATGGAAAAGATCATTGCGGAGATCACTCATCGTTTTCACGTCAATGCCAAGCTGACCCAGATCAATGGACATTGCTTTGCAAAGAACATGAACACGGTCCGCATGGTCACGGGCCTTTAGTCCAAATAGTTCCGCCCCCATTTTCCAGCAAGCATCCAAGATCATGTATTCCAAAATGAATTGCTCCCAATCCCATTCATAAGCCGACACCCTCGACCGCATATAAAGGATATTTGTGAATCTCCTTTGTTGTAGCTCAGACCATTTCAACCAAACTTTATAAGCACCGGACAGGCACGTTCCAGCTTGAATAGGGTTTCGAACAAGTGCGAACGTGCCATTAAAGTCAATGGGGATTCTTCCATCGGAGAACCAATCAGCAAATTGAAGCCTCGTCCGAAACAAGAACGCTAATAGGTGGATTATGAATCCCGCTGACCCTTCGCGGATATTCGGTTCGGCTCTGGTGAGAGAAACGCAAAGATCATGGGAAGCCGGCAGCCCATATAAATGTGCAGGCCGTTTTGTATTTTGAACAGCTTTGGCAGTCTTGCCGAGAACAATAGGATGATCAACTATTGGCGGATAGAAGTGCCCATCTTCATGAAGTCGTTTCTTAATTGCCTTTGCTATTTGATCGAACTCAGGAGTGGGAACGATTTTCCCAAACTCATATTCAATGACCCCTTTGTGGGGAAGAAAACCAAAGCGGATTGGCGTGATCGTGTGGGACATAATTTGGAGGTAGCTATGTCAATTTCCTCGCAATCTTCCGATGCAAGACTTCGCAAGCGGTGAGCGAGATAATGAATTTGCCGTTCGAGTCCATCTTTTCCGAGTGCGGGTTACTAATCCCTGATTACGCCAACAGTGGCTGACCAATACAATCTTCCGTCACGAGTTGTCTCGCGTCGGAATAGTTTCTTGGCACGCCGGGGGCGGTGACAGGTTCGCCTTTCTCAATTCGCTGGGCGACTTCCAAGTTCAGGGCGAGAAGTTGGGCGAGCAAATCCTTTCTGGCGCTGAAGCCGTAGGCGGCGAGGACGGCGGTGTCCAGGGCGGCGTGGGCGTCTTTGAGGGGATTGGCGCCGGGGAGTTCCATGGTGCGGTAGAGGGCACGGAGGCCGCCTTTGATTTTGGCTGGGCTGGATGACAGGGCTTCCGCACGCACGCGCCGGATTTCGCGTCCCGCGTCCGCTGCCGCTTGCACCTGCTTGACGGTGGGCGATTGTGGCCAGGGGAAGGTGTCGAAAACTGACTCGGGAGTGTAGCGGAAGTCGGACTTCATCTTGGAGCACTTTTCGATGAACCAATGCCAGTGGGTGTGAGATTGAAGCACGGCGAAGCTATAGTCGTCCTGGAGGGCGAAACAAGACAGGGCATCACCGGGCCGAATCTGCGGCGAGATGAAAACAAAGACTGGTCGCTTCGTTATCCTGGAGCACACGACATAGCGGCGTAGCGCGGAGATTTTGCCGACCAGTTCTGGGCGGGGCCGGAAGTGCTGCCACCAGGTTTTCAGCCAGTTCTGGTCCTGGCCGGTCTGCTTCCCGGTTTTCTTCCGCTCCTCCTCTGCCTTTGCCGAAATGTAGGGCAGGGTCAAACGGCGCAGGTGGTCGAACGGTGCCGTGTAGTGCTGGGCTTCCAGAACCGTCCGAGTTTGGAAATCAATGACCCAGCGGTCGTCCAGGCTTTCAGACAGCAACTCACGACCTACCAGGAAGGGCCAGAGAACCTCACGGTTCGTTGGTTGCTGTGTCAACATGGCGAGGGCCTCCTTGCTGGTGAGCATGAAACCTTCGTGCCGGGGGTATTGCCCCGTGTAGCAGAACCCTTGATTCGGGCTCAGAATCCGGGCAGAGGCCACGTCAGCCTTATCCGAGAGTGCCGAATTGATGCAGTCGCAGTCGCGGAAGTCTAATTCGTAGTCCTTGGCGGCAACTTGGCCCTTGCGGCGAGGGCGCTTGTTCGTTTGTCCTTCGACGACTTTGCGCCAGAGGCGGCGGGTCCCTGGGAGCAGCGAGCTATCTCGCGTCTTGGCCCAGTTCGCGATTGAAACGTGGACGTTCGCTTCGCCGGACCAAGGTTGGTTATCCACCGCCTCGATGATTATTCCGCTCTCCGCAATGTGGTCGAGCCCGCCTACACGCGACTGGTTGTTGCGGATGTTTTGTGTGCCGACGAGGCCAGCACGCCCGGCGACAGGGTCGGCGGCGGTACACGCCGGCAGGTTGTCGTGGGCCTTGCGGAACCAGTAAACACAGTAATCGGCCATGCCTGGGACTTCGCCGTATGCTTTGCGAAGCTTCTTCATGTATTCCAGACCGCGCTCTGGCTTCAGTTTCTTGGCCCCAAGGAACGGCGGGTTGCCAATGATGACATCGGCTTTGGGCCACTGGGCGGGCTGGCCGTCGGGGGTGATGAGGGCGTCGGCAGCGATGAAGTTCTGGTCAAGGTTATCCAGGGGCAGGGCCGGCTCAGTGATGTGCAGCTCGTCAATCGCCAGTTTGCGGGCGATCATCATCGTGACTTTGGCGATTTCGACGGCGAACGGCAGGATGTCAAGGCCGTAGAAGTTCTGGGCGCTGAGGAAGCTCAACATGCGCTGGCCGGGCTCGGCGCGGCTCGGGAATTCCTGCATCCGCTCGAGCAGTTGGGCTTCGAGGCGCTTGAGTTCGCGGTAGGCGAGGTACAGGAAGTTGCCGCAGCCGCAGGCCGGATCGAGCACGCGGAAATCATGGAGGCGGTCTCGGAGTTCGATGAGACGCTTGAGGGTCTTGGCGGCGTCAATCTGCTCGCGCCAGGGCTGGACGATGGTGGGGCCAACAATCTTCATGATGTCGGCGGGGTGGGTGAAGTGGGCGCCGAAGGCGTGGCGTTCTTCGGCACCCATCGAATGCTGGAAAAGGGTGCCAAAGATTTCCGGCTGCACTTTGGTCCAGTCGTAGTCGGCGGCTTTGCGGAGCAGGACGAGTTCCTGATCGCCCAGCTCCAGCCGGGCCGGCTCGGAAAAGAGGCCGCCGTTGAAGTAGGGGATGTCCTTGAAACGGCCTCCATGGGCGGCTTCGCGGGAGTTCATGGCGGCGAACAGGCCGCCGATGAGGTCGTAGGTGTCGGTGGGGCTGTGGCACTCGTTGAGGAGGTTGGTAACGAAATACTTTTCGAGCAGGCCGATGTCTTCGGCGAAGAGGGCCACCAGCATTTGGAGGATGAAGCGCTGGGCAATGGGGCGCGGCACGGGCGGCGCGCGGTCGGGGCGGACCAGGCGCCGGAAGCAGGTCGCCAGCGCGTCGGCGGCTTCGCGGGTGACGGCGACGCGGTCGTTGTTGAAGGTGGGCTTGTGGTCGCCAGGGAACAGGAAGGCGAGCGGTCCCCAGCGGGTGGGCAGTTCAGTGATGGCCAGCGTGTCCACCGGGGTATCCATCTGCGTCTCGAAATCATAGACGCGGAACTGGTCGAAGTTGCAGAGGACGACGTAGCGCGGGCGGTTGGGGACAAGGCGGGACCAGTAGTCGAAGGCTTGGCGGTAGTGGCGCTGGAGGTCCACGCCGCGTCGTTTCATTTCGAACAGAACGACCGGTTTCCAGACGAGATCCGCGAAGGCGGTGCCGCCGCCGTCCTCGGCGGCCTGGCGGATGCGGAATTCGGTCTGGCCCCCGACATCGAGGACGCCCGGGTGGCCGAACGCCTGGAACAGGCGGTCCAGGAAGATTTGTGCCTGGCCCTTTTCATCGCCGGTGATGTGTTGCTGCGCCCAGCCGACAAACTCAGCCAGTTTTTCCTCACGCGACATAAGCGCTCTTCTACAGGATACGAGGGGTGGGTGTCAGTAACGAAACGACCCCCGCAAAGCCGTCCAAAGCCACGCCAAGGCGAACGAAGAAGGCAGAATGAAGGATGCAGACTGGCCGGGCAAAGCCGCCCGAAGGAGGAGTTTAACGCTACAAGGTCCACAGAGCCGGAGTCTCCGTGCACCCGCCGACCAGAGATCTGCCCCGCACCTGAATCGCTCCGCCGCGGAAATGCCGCAAGAAAGCCGTCTGCATAAGCTTGGCTGATCAAAAACGGGGTTTTGAGGGGGGTCTATGGGTCCAGGGCATGTCCAGGGTATGTCCAGGGTGCCACCAGACCTCCCCGAGGGAGGCAAGGGAGGCGAGTTGTATTCGGGAAGCTTATGGTCAACGCGGGTCAGCGAACCTCGAACTCCTGGCCTGGCTTAGCCAGCACCAGCGAGGATGAGAACCACGAAATATACGAAATACGCGAAAGAAACAGACGTTTCGTGTCTTTCGTGTCTTTCGTGGTCTCCAAATTGAAGCCAGGTTGTGTGCGATTGCACGAAGACGAAGCGAACCTCGAACCTCGAAAGGCCGGGCAAAGCCGCCACCAGGGGAAAGCAAAAAGCAGAAAGCAGAAAGCAGAAATAGCTGCGGGAGACTGCGCGCAGCCTGGCAAAGCCCCCTAAAGCCACATCAATGCGACATCAAAGCCACCCCAAAGCCTGTTGATAGCCAACCGATAGGCACTCCAAAGCCACCCCTATGCGACCCTAAAGCCATCCCAAAGCCACCCCAATGCGACCTTCATGCGACCCTCATGCGACCCCAAAGCCACCTCAAGGCTACGCTAAGGCTACCCCAAAGCGCGTTTTCTGCGTTCTGGCCGCCTGTTTTTAGCTTCCTACGGCGAGCGCACCCGATAGAAGCGCTGGGAGGTGGCTGCGGCCTGCGGGTCGGTGAATTGGAATTGGCCGGGGGAGACTTCCGGGACCGTGCCGAGCCGGGTCCAATTCGTGAGCCGCAGTGCCACATTGGTCGTGGCAAAGGCGGTGAAGCTGAGGCCCGGGGTGTTGGTGAAGGCGAATTGAAAGGCACCGCCGGGCAGCAGGTTGGGGTTGATCAGGACAATGGGCGGCACCGGGACAGTGAAGGCATAGACGCGGCTGTCGTTGGCGAGGTAGATGCGGCAGCGGGCGTGAAGGCGGGGTCAACATAGAGACCGTCGCGCGAGGCGTGGTTATGGTGTTCGGGGACGTTGATAGCCGCGTTCGCTGAGAAGTCTGCGCCGAATGCCCCCAACACCGCGCCGGTGGCGAGGGCCGATAATTTGGTAATCCACGGGGTCATATACGGAAACAGTCGTCGAAGCGGGGAATTCTTCAACCTTGGTGGCTGCGGCTTGGACCAGCGACAACTTGGGACATATCCCCTGAACCGGATAAGGGTGCGCTCCACGGCGTGCCTGACGTCGGGCGCAAGGAATGGGACGCGGTGGAACGCGTCCTTACCCTGGGCAGGGCGCTGTTCGGTCTTGCCAATGGCGTTTGGCCATTTCAATGTTGCCCCATGCAATCGCACGAACTCTTGCGGGAAATCTTCCAGCAGTGCAGCCCCAAGCAGGTGGCGGCCCAACTCGGGCTTTCGCTTTCGATGATCTACAAGTGGGCGGAGCCGGGCGACCCTGCCGCGGGCAGCGGCAGCACGAATCCGCTCGATCGCATTGACGCGCTGATCCGGTGCACGAACGACACCCGGCTCGTGCAGTGGATCTGCCAGCGGGCGGGCGGGTTCTTCATCCACAACCCCAAGACGACCAACCCGCACCCGGCTTACCTGATCCCCGCCACTAACGAGATTGTGCAGGAATTTGCCGACTTGCTGGCAGTGGTAGCCGCGGCGGCCGCCGACAATCAGATCACGCAGAAGGAGTCCCAGCAAATCCGGGCGCGCTGGGAGAAGTTGAAGTCGGTGACGGAGACCTTCGTGGCCTGTTGCGAGGAGGGGAATTTCAGGACGTTGAAGGAGAGGCAGGTGGGAAGTGCGAAGTTCGAAGTGCGAAGTCCGAAGGTGGACGGTGCGCGGGGGTTGACCAATGGGACGGAGGCCTCGCACAAGGAGCCGGGCCTGAAGGGGTAACTGGCGGTTCGGGGACAGATTTCGACGTCGCAGAAGGGGGAATGAGAAGATTGGGACGAGGCACGCCTTGGACGGGATAGCCAATAGCCAACCGCCGATGGCCGATAGCCAATGCGCCGGCAGATGGCAGGTGGCAAATCCGCTCGGGGCCTCCTTACATCGGCTGTTACGCTTTCTCTAATCTGCCCTGAGAGGCAGGGCTTAGGGAATCTAGCGTGTTGACCTGTGCGGATTGCGCTGGTTATCTCTCGGGCGGCATCGGGAGCGAGAATTACGGCTCCAACATGCCGATAACGATGAGAACTTACTCCAAGCTTCGACACTCCTCGCTGCCGCGCCTTAGCCTCGGTTTTATTCTGCTGGCGTCCCTGGCGATGAGCGGGGTCCGCGGCAGGGCAGCCGAAAGCCAGGCAGTGCAAGGCTATTACCGCTTTCCGGCCATACATGGCGACACCGTTGTTTTCACGGCTGAAGGCGATCTCTGGCGCGTGCCTGTCCAAGGCGGCATGGCCCAGCGACTGACGTCCCACCTCGGCACGGAATCGCATGCGGCCTTTTCGCCGGACGGGAAGCTGCTCGCTTTCTCGGCAGAGTATGAGGGTCCGACGGAGGTTTATACCATGCCGGCCGAGGGCGGGCTGCCGACGCGGCGGACGTACGAGGGCGGAACTGCCGTGGTGGCAGGTTGGACGCCCGACGGGAAGGTGCTTTTCAGCACCCGGCGGTTCTCGACGCTGCCGGACTGGCAATTGGCCACGATTGATTTACAGACCGGGGAGGAGAGGGTCCTGTCGTTGAGCCAGGCCAGCGAAGGCGTTTTCGACCCTACCGGCAAGACGCTCTTCTTCACGCGGCTGCCTTTCCAAGGCAGCAGCACCAAACGCTACCAAGGCGGCACGATACAGCACTTGTGGAAATTCACGCTGGGTGACAGTGAGGCGGTGCCGCTGACGGAGAGCTTTGCCGGGACGAGCAAGGGCCCGATGTGGTGGCAAGGGCGGATTTACTTCCTGAGCGACCGCGATGGAACGATGAATCTCTGGTCAATGGACCCGGCGGGAGCGGACTTGCAGCAGGTGACCAGACACACGGGCTGGGATGCGAAGTCGCCCGCTGTTTCAGAAGGCCGCATCGTCTATCAGCTAGGTGCGGATCTGCATCTTTACGACCTGGCCACGAAGACCGACCAGTTGATACCGATCACGCTGGGCTCCGACTTCGACCAGGAACGGGAGAAGTGGGTGAAGAAGCCGACCGACTATTTGACGTCGGCGCACCTGGCGCCGGACGGGGAGCGGTTGGCGCTGACGGCGCGCGGCCAGGTATTTGTGGCGCCCGCAGTTCAAGGCCGCCTGGTAGAGGCCACCCATGATGCCTCGGTGCGTTACCGCGATGCGAGCTTCCTGCCGGATAGCAAATCATTGCTGGCGCTTTCCGATGCCACGAGCGAGCTGGAGTATTGCCGCCTGCCGGCCAACGGCGTGGGCAAGCCGGAGCAACTCACCAGCGATGGCAAGGTGTTCCGCTTCGGAGCGGTGGCTTCCCCGGACGGCAAATGGATGGCTTACGGGGATAAAGACTGGCGGCTCTGGGTGTTCAACTTCGAAGAAAAGAAAGCCCGGCAAATTGATGCGTCGCAGGTGGAGCCGTTTTCCGATCTGGCCTGGTCGCCGGACAGCCAGTGGCTGGCTTACGTGCGAGTGGCGGACAATACTTATCCCCAAATCTGGCTATACAGCCTCAAGACGGGCAGCGCGGCGCCTCTGACGACCGACCGGGTGAATAGCTTCAGCCCGGTTTGGAGCCCAGACGGCAAATGGATTTATTTCCTTTCCGAACGCCATCTGGAGACGGCCGTGCCTTCTCCCTGGGGTCTGCGCGAGCCCGAGCCGTATTTTGACTCGCCGGTAGGCCTTTACCACGTTTCGCTGGTAAAAGACCAACGCTCACCCTTCCAGCCGCCGGACGAATTGCATTTGCCCGACAAGGAGAAGAAGAAGGGGGCGGAGGATACCAATACCGTGCCGGTCATCACGATCGAGTTGACTGGGCTTCAAGTCCGAGTCGAACCCGTGCCGGTGCCGCCCGGCAACTACTGGGACCTGGCCATGAGCGCGAAGCGCTTGTTCGTGCTTGCCAGCGGTTCCGGGCTGGAAGGCCGGACCAATCTGTCACTTCGTGTTCTGGAGATTACCAACGAGGAGCCCAAGTTCAAGACCCTGGCCGAGCCCATTAAAGGTTATGAGCTGTCTTTGGATCGAAAGAAGATACTGATCCACAAAGAGGACAGCTTTTACATCATTGATTCCGACGCCACTCCCGCGGTCAAGCTGGAGAAGGGCGTACCCTTGGGGGACTGGACCTTTTCGGTGAACCCCAGGCAGGAATGGCGGCAGATGTTCACGGAGGCCTGGCGATTGGAGCGCGATTTCTTCTACGACCGCAATATGCATGGTGTGGATTGGGCGGCGATCTTGAAGAAGAACCTGCCGTTGGTGGATCGCGTTACCGACCGGGGCGAGCTGAGCGATGTGATTTCCGAGATGGTGGGCGAGCTTTCCGCGCTGCACACCTTCGTGTTCGGCGGGGATGAACGCGAGGCTCCGGACGACATCAAAATCGGGGCGCTGGGTGCGCGATTGGTGCGCGACTCTACCGCGGGCGGCTACCGGATCGAGCACCTTTATCGCGGCGATCCGGACTACCCGGAGCGAGGGTCCCCATTGACCAAGCCGGGTGTGGACGCACGGGAAGGCGACGTGCTGGAGATGGTCAACGGGATGCCGGTGTTGTCTCTGGGCGATGTAGGAGAGGCGCTGCGCAACCAGGCGCACCGGCAGGTTTTGCTGCGCCTAAAGAGTCCCGCCGCGGCAAGCTCACGCGAGGTGGTCGTGAACCCTATGACGGCGCAGGAAGAGGCCGGACTGCGTTACGATGAATGGGAATACAGCCGCCGCCAGCGCGTGGAGGAACTGAGCAAGGGGGAGATCGGCTACGTGCATTTGCGGGCGATGGGTGCACGGGACATCGCACAGTGGGCGCGCGATTATTACCCGGTATTTCAACGCCAGGGGTTGATAGTGGATGTGCGCCATAATGGCGGCGGCAACATTGACAGTTGGATCCTGGAGAAGCTTATGCGGAAGGCCTGGTTCTATTGGCAGGGCCGGGTGGGGGCGCCCTATTGGAATATGCAGTATGCCTTCCGCGGACACCTGGTGGTTCTGTGCGACGAGCACACAGGGTCAGACGGCGAGGCATTCACCGAAGGGTTTAAGCGGCTGGGGTTGGGCAAGGTCATCGGCACGCGCACCTGGGGCGGAGAGATCTGGCTTTCGTTCGACAATCGGTTGGTGGATAAGGGCATCGCGTCTGCTGCCGAGTATGGAGTGTATGGACCGGAGGGCAAATGGCTCATCGAGGGCCACGGCGTAGATCCCGACATGGTGGTGGATAATGCGCCGCATGCGACGTTTGACGGGGAGGATGCGCAGTTGAAGAAGGCTATCGCCTACTTGCAGGAGGAAATCCGGCAACGACCGGTCACCGTTCCGCCGCCGCCGCCGCATCCTGATAAGTCGCTCAAATAAGGCACCGACTGCGACGCCAATCGGCGGGTGGATCAGACTGGGCAGGCTTATGCCGGCGAATCACTCCTTGGCGACCAGGCGATAGCCGACGCCTGGCTCAGTAATCAGCAGCTCAGGTTGCGCGGGGTTTGCCTCCAGCTTCTCGCGGAGGTGGGCCAGATAGACGCGCAGGTAGTGGGTCTGCTCGACGTAGTTCGGGCCCCAGACCTCGCGGAGTATCTGGTGGTGGGTGAGGACCTTGCCGGCGTGCTGGACGAAGAGGCGCAGGAGGGAGTATTCGGTGGCGGTGAGCTTCACCTCCTCTCCTTTCCGTTTCACGATGCGCGCGGCCAAATCCACCTCCAGGTGGCCGGAACGGAACACCGTGGATTCCGATGTGGGCGCAGCATGGCGCTGAGCCACGCGCAATCGCGCCAGCAGTTCGCCCGAACTGAAGGGCTTGGTCACGTAATCATCCGCACCGTTGTCGAGCGCCGCGATCTTGTCTTCTTCACGGTCGCGCACGGAGAGCACGACGATCGGCACATGGCTCCACTCGCGCAGACGCTTGAGCACAGCGACTCCTTCCATGTCGGGCAGGCCCAAGTCGAGAATGACCACATCCGGCGGACGCTGGGCGGCCTCGGCAATGCCCTGCTGCCCGGAGGCGGCTTCGGCGACGCGGTAACCGTTGGCCTCCAGGCAGACGCGGAGGAGGCGGCGGATTTGGAGTTCGTCGTCAATGACTAAGGCGAGGGGTTTTGCAGGAGGGGGCATGTGTTAAAGGGGCTGATGGTGGAGAAATCCGAAACCCGAAGGCCGAAACCCGAAGGAAGGTCGAAGGCCGAAGTCCGAAGGGGGAGCTAACCGTGCGTGGCAGGCAGCGTTTCGCCTGAGATCAAGCGGCGGCTGTTGGCTTCGGGTTTCGGGTTTCGGGCTTCGTTCGGGCTTCGGATTTCGGGCCTCGGATTTCCGGGGCTGATACCCGCGAGACATGCAAGAGATTAATCGGGTCACCTGATTCACGGGCTGGCCTCCACTGCAACCGGCGGGGCCTTGGCGAGGGGTAAGCGGATGGTGAAGACGGCGCCACCGGCGGGGCGGTTCTCGGCCTTGACCCGGCCACCTTGGGCTTCGATGAACCCCTTGACGATGGCGAGGCCAAGACCGGTGCCGCCGGCGGGGGCTGCGGGGGCGCGGTAGAACTTATCGAAGATAAGGGGGAGAGCGTCCGGCGGAAGACCGGGTCCGCTGTCAGCCACGGTCAATACGAGGGCGTCGGTCTCGACGGCGGCATTGACCTGGACGGCGGTGCCGGGAGGCGTATGGACGGCGGCGTTCAGCAAGAGGTTTGCGAGCGCCTGCTGCATCAGGACGAAGTCCATGCGGACAAGCGGGAGTCCGCGGCTAATGCCGACGGTTACCCGGTGTTGGGCCAGATCCTTCTGGAGCTCCTTCACCGTGACCTGGACCAAGTCCGCCACGTCGCACCAATCCAGGTTTACTTTGACGTGGCCGGATTCCAGCCTCGTCATGCTGAGGAGGTTGCCGACCAACCGATTCAGACGGCGGGCGGCCTCTTGAATCTCGCCGACCATGGTTCGCGCGACGACGCCGGCTCCGGCCTGGAGCGCCTCGCCCAGGCTGCTGGCGGCGCTGGTGATGGCGGCAATGGGGGTCCGGATTTCGTGGGAGATGGAGTTGAGGAGGGTCTTGCTCAGGCGCTCGGATTCGGCGACCAGCTTGGCCTGTTGCTCGGCGTCACGCAGGCGCTGGCGGTCGAGCACGAGCGCGATCTGGCGGACGAAGGCGTCCAGCAGGTCGCGCTGGTCGGCGGCGAGGGGTGCGGAGTCGCGGAAGCGCAGGCTCAGCACGCCGACGGCGCGTTCGCCCGCCAGCAATGGGAGGTGGAGCCCATCGGCCGAAGGCAGCGTGTCCGTGCCGTGGCCTGCTGGCTGCCGGTGGAGATAAGCCCAGGAGGCAACGCTTTGCTCCTTCTCGGCCAGCGCCCAGGTGCTGGCGAAATAGGGTGTGAGGGAACCGTCCTGCGTTTCTTCCGGCAAAGAAAGCGCTACCTCGGCCTGTGTAGCTTTGCCCACCTCGCGAATGATGATCGCCAGGAGGTCGGCGAAGTCAGTGGCCTGGGCCAGTTCGCGCGTGAGCAGGTAGAGCGCGGTGGCGCGCAGCTCGCGGCGGCGTTCGGCGGCTTGCTGAGCGCGGAGGCGGGCGGCCAGATGGCCCATAGCCAGGGCCACGACGAAGTAAGTGCAGAACAACATCAGGTCGGTGGGGCCCGTGATGCGGAAGGTAAAGACCGGCGGCACGAAGAAGAAGTTCCAGAGCAGGGCGGTGAGCGTTGCCGCGACGAGAGTCGGGCCGCGTCCGACAAACATCGCGAGCACGACGACGCTGAGGAGGTAGATCACGGCAAGCGATTGGTAGCCGAGCCAGCGCTGGAGCAGAGCGTTGAGGGCGGTCGTGCCGGAAACGAAGCCGAGCGCGATGCCGTAGCCGCGGGCGGCCCCGGCCTCGAAACGTGGGGGCGCCAGCGGTCGCAGCAACGGTGTTTCGCCTTCAGCGCGCACGGCGTGGATGTCAATATGGCCGCTTTCGCGGATCAACTGGTTGAGCAGCGAGCCGCCGCGCAACAGGTCCAGCGCGCGCCAGCCGACGGGCTTGCCCACCACGAGCTGGGTGGCGTTCTGTTCTCGCGCGACGCGCAAAAGGCCGCGCGCCACGTCGTCGTCGGTGGTGGTGACGACTTGCGCGCCCAGTTCACGGGCCAAGGCAAGGTGGCGGGCCAGGCGGGTCTGTTCGTCAGCCGTGAGCGGCTTCGGCAGCTCGACATAGACGGCCAGCCAGGGGGCCTGGAGTTCTCCGGCCAAGCGACGCGTCCAACGGACCAGCGCGGCCGAGGTAGGGCTGGCGCTGACGGCGACCAGGAGCCGCTGGCCGGACTTCCAGGGGTCGGCAATGCCTTGAGCCTGGCGGTAGGCGAGCACGTCCTGGCCCACCTGCTCGGCGGCGAACCGCAGGGCCAATTCCCGCAACGCCGAGAGGTTGCCGGGACGGAAGTAGTTCTCCTCCGCCGCCCGCGCGGATTCGGCGAGATAGACCTTGCCTGCGGCGAGCCGGGCGCGCAGTTCCTCGGGAGGAAGGTCCACCAGCTCAAAGTCCGCACCGTCCAAGGCGGTATCGGGCAGGGTCTCACGGATCGTAACGCCGGTGATCTGGCGCACGGCTTCGGCGCGGCTCTCGACATGCTGCACGTTCAGGGTCGTGAAGACGTCAATGCCTGCGTCCAGGAGTTCGAGCACATCCTGGTAGCGCTTGGGATGGCGGGAGCCGGGGGCATTGGTATGGGCGAACTCGTCCACGAGCGCGAGCTGAGGACGGCGGGCCAGCACTGCGTCAAGGTCCATCTCTGTGAGGGCGACGCCGCGATAATCGAGAGAGAGGCGCGGAATGACGGGGAGGCCCTCGGTGAGGGCGTCGGTTTCCTTGCGTCCGTGGGTTTCGACGTAGGCGATGACGACGTCGCGCCCCGCAGCCAACTCGCGGCGGGCGGCTTCGAGCATGGCATAGGTCTTGCCGACGCCCGGGGCCATGCCGAAGAACACCTTGAGCTTGCCCCGCGTTTTCCGGGCATCGTCCTTCTGGATGGCCGCCAGCAGCGCGTCAGGGTTAGGCCGGATTGCGTCGCTCACGGCTTCACTATAGCGGGTCCCCTGGAAAGGAAAAGCGCAAGTGTTCCGGGTGCGGCATGGCGCACCGTTGCGCTAGAGTCCGGCATTGGTAGCGTATTACTCCGCTGATGGTCACACGGAGAATACAGTGGGAATATAGGGGAGATACAGGGGGATTACAGGGGGCTTACAGGGGGATAGCACCCTACTAGCCTGTTGGCAGGGCACTGCGTGCGGGATGATTCAGGCCAGAAAGGGGCGGTCATCGGTTGTTTGCCACCGCATCCAACGCCAGGTTCAGGTGTAGGACGTTGACGCCGGGCTCGCCGAGGATGCCGAAGTCGGCAGGATCGGTGTTTTCTTTGATGAGGTCATGCAACTTTTCGAGGGTCAGGCTGCGAGCTTTGGCGACGCGGGGAGCCTGCAAGTTAGCATTTTCCAGGCTGATATGTGGGTCGAGGCCGCTGCCGGAGGCGGTGACGGCATCGGCGGGGACGGGGGCATTGGTCGCGAGACCGTTTTGGGCGCGGTAGTCGGCTACGTTTTGGGCAATGGAGTCTCGGAGCTTCTGCGAAGTCGGGCCGAGGTTGCTGCCGCCGGAGCTGGTGGGGTCGTAGCCGTTGCCCGCAGAGGACGGGCGGGGGTGGAAATACTTGTCAGCGGTAAACGGCTGGCCGATCAGGCGGGAGCCCAGCACGGTCCCGTGGGAATCAACGATAAGGCTGCCGTTGGCCTGATCGTGAAAACAGACTTGCGCGATGCCGAACACGACCAGTGGATAGAGGCCGCAACAGACGACGGCCAGGGCAAGGGTGGCAAGCAGAGCGCTGCGGAGTTCCTGGAGCATTGGTTTCATAATCGGGGCAGTTACATGAGTTGCAGGACCAAAATGGGATGGATGGGAAGGACGGGGTTAAATGAGGCGGACGGCGGTGATGATCCAATCAATCGCTTTGATGCCGATGAAGGGGACGATGACGCCTCCCAGGCCGTAGATCAGGAGGTTGCGCTGGAGCATGGCCAGCGCGCCGATGGGCGTATATTTGACGCCGCGCAAGGCCAGCGGGATCAGCGCGACAATGATCAGGGCATTGAAGATGACGGCGCTGAGGATGGCGCTGGTCGGGCTATGCAGGTGCATGACGTTGAGGGGAGCAATGGCGGGGAAGGTGGCCATGAGCATAGCGGGGATGATGGCGAAGTACTTGGCAACGTCGTTGGCGATGCTGAAGGTGGTGAGTGAACCGCGCGTGATGAGGAGCTGCTTCCCGATTTCCACGATTTCGATGAGCTTGGTGGGGTTGCTGTCGAGGTCCACCATGTTGCCGGCCTCGCGGGCGGCCTGCGTGCCGGTGTTCATGGCGACGCCGACGTCGGCTTGAGCGAGGGCGGGGGCGTCGTTGGTGCCGTCGCCGGTCATGGCAACGAGGTGGCCGGCGGCTTGTTCCGAACGGATGCGTTTCAGCTTGGCTTCCGGGGTGGCCTGAGCGATGAAGTCGTCCACGCCGGCTTCGGCGGCAATGGCGGCGGCGGTGAGGGGGTTATCGCCGGTGATCATCACGGTGCGAATGCCCATCTTACGCAGGTGCAAGAAACGCTCCTTGATGCCGCCTTTGACCATGTCCTTGAGCTGCACCACGCCAAGGACGTCGCAACCTTCGGCCACGACGAGGGGCGTGCCGCCGGAACGCGAGATTTCCTCGACGCTCTGGTTGACGGCTTCCGGGAAGTGTCCGCCCAATTGGGCAATATGGGTCTGCATGGCGTCAGCCGCTCCTTTGCGAATACTGCGGACGGGCGCGACGATCTCCGAGCTGGCCCGAACACGGGTCGCGGGAGCAGGGCGCGCCGCGAGCGTTAAGACGCTGGCGGCGGCTTGGCCCGAAGGACGGGCGGGTTGCCCGAAGCCGTCTCCCGATGGCTGGGATGTCTGCGGATCGGCTGCATTTCCTCCATTGCCGCTTCGGGTTTCGGAACTCGGCCTTCCTTCGGCCTTCGGAGTTCGGCCTTCGGACCTCCCTCCCTTCCGCTCAGGGTCTGGGTGCTCAGGCTCGCTGAAGAAGTCCACGCCGCTCATCCGGGTCTGGGCCGTGAAGGGCACGAACTTGGCGTGTAATTCGGCCACCTCGCGGCCGCGCAGGTTGAACTGCTGTTTGGCCAGCACGACGATGGAGCGGCCCTCGGGCGTTTCGTCGGCGAGGGAGGCCAGTTGGGCGGCGTCGGCCAAGCGCTCGGGCGGGACGCCCGGTGCGGGGATGAAGGCGCTGGCCATGCGGTTGCCGAGGGTGATTGTGCCGGTCTTGTCGAGCAACAGCACGTCCACGTCTCCGGAAGCCTCGACGGCGCGGCCACTCATCGCCAGCACGTTGCGCTGGAGCACGCGGTCCATGCCGGCAATGCCGATGGCGCTCAACAACCCGCCGATGGTGGTCGGAATGAGGCAGACCAGCAGGGCGATCAGCACGGGGACAGAGAACACTACGCCGGAGTAGATGCCGAACGGTTTCAACGTCACACAGACCAGCAGGAAGATGACCGTGAGCGCGGCCAGCAGGATGGTGAGGGCGATTTCGTTGGGCGTCTTCTGCCGCTGCGCCCCTTCAACCAGCGCGATCATGCGGTCAAGGAAGCCGTGGCCCTTTTCCATCGTGACGCGGATCACGATGCGGTCGCTCAGGACGCGGGTGCCGCCGGTGACCGCGCTGCGGTCGCCGCCGCTCTCACGGATGACCGGGGCGGATTCGCCGGTGATGGCGGATTCATCCACGCTGGCGATGCCTTCCACCACGTCGCCGTCCGCCGGGATCAGGTCTCCGGCTTCGCAGACGACGAGGTCGCCCTTTTGGAGGTCCGGGGCGGGGATTTTGTCTTCATGGCCGTTGCGCAGGCGGCGGGCGATGGTGTCTTTGCGGGCTTTGCGGAGGCTTTCGGCCTGGGCTTTGCCCCGGCCCTCCGCGACGGCCTCGGCGAAGTTGGCGAACAGGACCGTAAACCAGAGCCAGATGGCCAGTTGTGCTACGAAGCCTCGCAGTTCGGGGGGGGATGTGAAGATGCCGGCCGTAGTCAGGGCGGCGCCGACCATCGTGACGAACATGACGGGGTTCTTGAGCATGAGCCGCGGGTCGAGCTTGCGGAACGAGTCGGTGATAGCTGGGCCGACGATGTTCCAGTCAAAAAGAGAGGGAGGTTTGGCAGTCATACGGGCGTGTTGCGTGGTGCGTGGTGCGTGGTGCGTGAGGACGGCTAGTAAAGCTTGCCTTGGGCAGTCAGGAAGTGCTCGACGATTGGGCCGAGCGTCAGGCCGGGCAGGAAGTTGAGCGCGCCGATTAAGAGCACGGTGCCGATTAGCAGGACGACGAAGGTGAAGCCGGAGACGGGGAAGGTGCCCGCGCTGGGAGGGGCAATTCGCTTTTGGCCGAGCGAGCCGGCCAAGGCCATGATGGGCACGATCATCAGGAAGCGGCCAATCAGCATGGCCAGGCCGATGGTGGTGTTGTACCAAGGCGTATTAGCGTTGAGGCCGGCAAAGGCGCTGCCGTTGTTGCCGTTGGCGGAGCTAAAGGCATAGAGGATTTCGCTCAGGCCGTGGGGGCCGTTGTTGTTCAAGCCAGCCAAGCCCCATTTACTGACGGAGGCGCAGGCGGCAAAGCCCAGGATGGAAAGGGCCAGCACCAGCAGGGCCAGCATGGCCATCTTCACATCGTAGGATTGGATCTTCTTGCCCAGGTATTCCGGGGTCCTTCCGACCATGAGACCGGCGATGAAGACCGCCAGCACGACAAAGACCAGCATGCCGTAAAGGCCGGCGCCGACGCCGCCGATGATGATTTCGCCGAGCTGGATGTTAAACAGGGGCACAAAGCCGCCGAGAGCAGTGAAGGAATCGTGCATGGCGTTGACGGCGCCGCAGGAGGCGTCGGTGGTGATCGTCGCGAAGAGGGCGGAATTGAAGATGCCGAAGCGGACTTCCTTTCCTTCCATGTTGCCGCCGGCCGCGGCGACGCCGAGGTGGTGATGAATCGGGTTGCCGGCCGCTTCCGAATACCAGCAAAGCAACGCTCCGGCCAGGAACAGGGTCATCATTGCCGCCCACACCGACCAGCCGTGGGCCTGGTTCTTCACCATGCGCCCGAGGTAATAGGTCAGGCCGCTGCCGATGGCGAAGATGGAAAGGATCTGGAGGAAGTTGGAGAGGGGGGTGGGGTTCTCGAAGGGGTGCGCGGCGTTGGCGTTGGTATAACCGCCGCCGTTGGTGCCGAGCATTTTGATGGCGACCTGCGAGGCCATCGGCCCCTGGACGATCGCCTGCTCTTCCACTTTTTGATCCACCATGACAGGCATGTTGGTCATCACCGGTTGCCCTTTCTCGTCGAGCTTCGGCACGTCCACCATCATCGCGACACCATTGGTCATCACTGGCTGGCCTTTCGCGTCGAGTTTGGGGGCTTGTACCATGACGGCAACATTGGTCGTTACCGGTTGGCCTTTGGCGTCGGTCTTGGCCACTTGCGTTGTGTAGGGCTCCATGAGTTTGGCTTTCGTGTACGGCTTGAAGTTCTGGATCATGCCTTGCGACACGAGGGCGACGGCGAACACGAGGCAAATGGGCAGGAGCAGGTAGTAGGTCGTTCGCACGAGGTCCACCCAGAAGCTGCCCAGGGTCTTTGAGGAGTGCCGGGCGATGCCGCGCACGAGGGCCGCGGCGATGGCAATGCCGGTGGCTGCCGAGGTGAAGTTGTGAATGACCAGCGCTACCATCTGCGAGAGATACGACATGGTGGACTCGCCGGTGTAGCTCTGCCAGTTGGTGTTGGTGGTGAAGCTGACGGAGGTATTGAAGGCCAGGTCGGGGCTGAGCGGGACGAAGCCCTGAGGGTTAAGCGGCAGCAGGTGCTGCAGGCGCAGGATACCGTAAGTGAACAGGCAGCTCACGAGACTGAACAGCAGCATGGCGAGGGCGTACTGCTTCCAGTCTTGCTCCTGGTCCGGCTCGACACCCATCAGGCGGAAGGTGCCGCGTTCGAGGGGTTTGAGGACGGGGTCAAGCCAAGTCCGGCCTCTTGCATCCAGAACCTGCACGAGGTACAGGCCCATGGGTTTAGTGATCAAAGCGAGCGCGGCTACGTACAGAACGAGCTGCAACCAATCAATCGAGCGCATAATCTCCCGTCTCCGGTTTCCGGCTATTAGAATTTCTCAGGCCGAATCATGGCCACGAGCAGGTAAACGAACAGCAGCAGGGCGACGACGCCCACAACGAGGTTTTCCATAGGCTCCTCCTACATCTTCTGGCAGAGGCGGACGTACAGGGCACTGACCACGAAGAAGAGCACCGTGATGCCAATATAAATCAAGTCTGTCATAGATTATTCATGTTGCATTACACCCAACGCCAATCCGGCGACGCAGCAACCTGCCACAGGCGTCGGGGCGCGGGTAATCAAAAGCCAGGCCAGGCGCGTTAAGAATTCGTTAAAGGCGATGGAACCGCTCTTTAGCCTTTTCTTTCGGCCCCTCGCGCCTAAGCTTCAGCGCATTCGTGTATGGGTTTAAAGCTGTTCAACACTTTGTCGCGCTCGGTGCAGGAGTTCGTCCCGCTGGATTCCGCGGGGAAGAGGGTCGGCCTGTACTGCTGCGGGCCGACGGTGTATGACTTTGCGCACATCGGCAACTGGCGGACGTTCATTTTCGGGGACCTGGTGCGGCGCTACCTGGAGTTCAAAGGCTACACCGTCGAGCACGTGATGAATATCACGGACGTGGACGACAAGATCATCAGGCGCGTGCGGGAGACGGGGACGCCCTTGCGGGAGTTCACAGGCAAGTTCGAGGCGGCGTTCTTCGAGGATCTGAAGGCTCTGAACTGCCGGCTGCCGCACGAGACACCGCGCGCGACCGAGCACATCGCGGATATTACGTCCTTGATCGAGAGGCTGGTGGCACGCGGGCTGGCTTACCAGACCCCGGATGGCTCGGTGTATTTCAGCATCGAGAAATATCGCGCCGCTGGGTCATGGTATGGGCAGTTGGTGAAGCTGAACTTCGACGAGATGCGCGTGGGCGAGCGGGTGCGCAGCGACGAGTACGAGAAGGAGGCCGTGGCGGACTTCGCCCTCTGGAAGGCGCGCGTGGCGGAGGACGGCCCCGTATTCTGGCCCAGCCCCTGGGGCGAGGGCCGGCCCGGCTGGCACATTGAGTGCAGCGCCATGAGCATGAAGCTGCTCGGGCCGAGCTTCGACCTGCACCTGGGCGGCGAGGACCTGATGTTCCCGCATCACGAGGATGAGATTGCGCAGAGCGAGGGGGCGGGGCTGCAGCCGCCGGGGCGGCCATTTGTGAAGCTCTGGTTGCATGCGGCCCACCTGCTGGTCGAAGGCAAGAAGATGAGCAAGTCGCTGGGGAATTTCTTCACGCTCCGCGATCTGCTGGCAAAAGGGTTCACCGGGCGCGAGATTCGGTACCTGCTGCTCACGGCTCATTATCGCGAGACGTTTAACTTTACCCTGGAAGGCTTGCAGGCAGCGCGGGTTGCCCTTGGGCGCGTTGATGAATGCCTGACCAAACTACGCGAACTGGCGGGCACTGCCAAAGCAACGGGAGACTCGCCGTTGCCTGGCGACTTCACCAATGCCCTAGACGACGATCTGAATATTTCCGGCGCCTGGGGTGTGATATTTGACTGGGTTCGGGACGCCAACCGAAGGGTGGCCTCGAACACGCTGGATGCGGCCGCCGCGGCGACCGCGCTGGCCGCCTGGGACAAGCTGGATTCCGTGCTGGGCGTGGGCGCGGTGAAGGAAGCAGCGGTGCCCGCGGAAATCACAGCGCTGCTGGAAGCCCGGCAGGCGGCGCGGAGAGCGAAAGATTTCAGCCGCGCGGATGCGATTCGCGACGAGCTGAAGGCCAAGGGCTGGGCGATCGAAGACACCCCCAAGGGCGCGCGGGCCAAGCGCTTGTGACATGAAGGGCTTGTTCATCACTCTGGAGGGCACAGAAGGCACCGGGAAGACGACGCAGATTTCGCTGCTGGCTTGGCGCCTGCGCTCAATGGGTTATAAAGTGCGCACGTTGCGCGAGCCGGGCGGCACTGCCATTGGCGAGGAAATCCGCCATACGCTCAAGCACAGCCCCGCCAATCATGCGATGACACCCGAAGCCGAGTTGCTGCTAATGAACGCCAGCCGCGCCCAGCTCGTGCGCGAGGTCATCCGCCCTGCCCTTGCGTCCGGTGAGATAGTCTTGTGCGACCGCTTCTACGATTCCACCACGGCATACCAGGGCTATGGCCGCCAACTTGATTTACAGATGGTGAAGAACATCATTGATGTGGCGGTCGGCGAGACGCGACCAGACTTGACGTTGCTCTTTATCGTCCCTCGCGAGGTGAGCGAGGCCCGGCGGGTGGCACGCCAGCCGACGCTGCCGCTGGCCATCAAACGGGACCGGCTGGAGGAAGCGGACCAGAGCTTCTTTGCGCGCGTAGCCCAGGGGTACCAGGCCATCGCCGCGGCCGAGCCGCAGCGCGTGCGACAATTTGACGCGACGGGAGACTTGGCGGCGATTGAGGCTACCATCTGGCGGCTGGTGCAGCCGCTCGTCGGGCGCGTCGAGAGGCCGAGAGCCTGAGGCGCCAGCCCGAGCCCGGACACGTCACGCCTGAGCAGACGTAGTAGCTTCGTCAGGAGCGGCATGAATACAGCCAAGTCACACCGAGGGGGCCAAGCTCCAGAAGGAGCGTCATGGTTTCCAAGGCCAGTGCGCTGACCAGATATGCCGCACCTAACGGAGCTTGAAAACGCTTCAACCAGGCGGCGTTACAATAAACATGGCGCTCCTGACGGAGCTTTCGCGAGGCAGCCGATGCACCGACCTGGTTGGCGTGCGGATGGTCGCGTTGACTCACGGGAAAACCTCACCCAATGGGGAAGGAGTTTTCAGGTCAGGGGTGGCCGACGGTTTCACTTGCCGATCACTCCCTGATCGGTATCCTGACTTTGGAAGCGAACGCAAAGCGATGATCGAGGATACCATCGGAAAGATAGAAGACCGGATTCGGGGCGCTGAGGCCATCAAGGAGGAGCGCCGGGGTGAGCTTTTGCAGTTGGTGGGCACGCTGAAATCCGAGGTGTCGGAACTGTCCAAGACGCACGAGGAGCAGGCGCAAAGCATCGCAGGCTTCACTGAGCTCTCTACCCACGAAGCCACCCGGACGGAGCAGAATCCGGAATTGCTCAAGCTCTCGCTGGAAGGCATGGCTTCGTCGGTGCGCGGATTCGAGGAGTCTCATCCCCGGCTGGTTCAGATCGTTAACGCCATCAGCAGCACGCTCTCGAATCTGGGCATCTGACCCAGCCGGGGGGCGGAGTTTTCTTGCCCGCGAGGCCGCGAACCACTCTCATGGCCGCATGACGGACTCCATTACGCGCCGTGATTTTCTAAAGCGAACGTCGGTCCTGACCGCAGGCCTGGCCACTCTGGGCGACGCCGTGTCGCTGAGAGCGGCTGGGAGCCCGAACGAGAAGGTCGTAGTCGCCATCATTGGCTGCAACAATCGCGGGATGGATCACATTGCCGGGTACCTGGCCCTACCGAACGCCGAGATTGGCTACATTTGCGACGTGGACAGTCGGGCTGTCGCGAAGGGCATCGCTGCCGTCACCAAGAAGCAGCAGCGCAAACCCGGGGGCGTGAAAGACCTCCGCCGCATCCTGGATGATCCCCACGTTGACGCCGTTTCGATTGCAACGCCTGATCACTGGCATGCACCCGCCACGATCCTCGCCTGCGCGGCCGGCAAACACGTTTATGTCGAGAAACCCGGCAGCCACAACTTACGCGAGAGCGAACTGATGGTTGCCGCCGCTCGCAAGCACAAGCGCGTCGTGCAGATGGGGAATCAGCGCCGCAGTTGGCCGTGGGTCATCGAGTCCATCGAGGCCCTACGGGTGGGCGAAATCGGCCGGGTGTTCTTCGCGCGCGGGTGGTACACGAACCATCGTGCCTCCATCGGCCACGGCAAGCTGGCACCGGTGCCGGACTGGCTCGATTATTCCTTGTGGCAAGGACCGGCGCCGGAGCGGCCATTCCAAGACAACGTCATCCATTACAACTGGCACTGGTTCTGGAACTGGGGCACCGGCGAACTCGGCAACAACGGGGTCCACGCGCTCGACCTTGCCCGTTGGGGGCTGGAGGTGGAACTCCCGCAGCGCGTGACCTGCGGGGGCAGGCGTTACTTTTATCAGGACGACTGGGAGACGCCCGACACCACCATGGCCACCTTCGATTTCGGCGACAAGGGCATCGCCTGGGAGGGCCAGAGCTGCGCTCCGCGCGGCTTTGAAGGCTCAAGCTTCGGGGTGAACTTTTACGGTGATAAGGGCTGCCTGGCCCTGGCCGGGAACAACTCCATCTTCTACGATCTGAACGACAAGGTCGTCCGCGAGATCAACAGCAAGCGGGAGGGCCTGTTTGATTTCGATGCGGTGCATTTCGGTAACTTCCTGGACGGCATCCGCGAGGGCAAGGCGCTGAAAGCCGAGATTGAGGAAGGCCAGAAGAGCACCGTACTCTGCCACCTGGGCAACATCGCTTGGCGGACCGGGCACACGATCAACTTCGATCCCAAGACGCGCGAGATTGTGGGAGATAAGGCGGCGGTGGCGCTGTGCCGACGGGTTTATCGGGAGGGGTGGGAGCCGAAGGTGTGAGGGGGGGAGCGTGAAACGGGAAACGCGATGCGTGATGCGGGTTGCGTGCGGCTTCACGGGAATTGGGTTTTGTCCTCGTGGGGCTCCAGGTTGGCGATAGCTGCCATGATTTCCTCCGCTACTTGCTGGTAGATTTGCTTAAGGCGGGACTTGGAGCACACCTTCGCCTCTGCTCGGAGTTGTTGAAAGCGGATCGGTTGGCCGTACTTCACAGCTACGCGATACGGACGCGGGATGCGGAGGTGCCGCCCATAAGCGGGGAAGGTTCCAAACACTCGCACGGGCACGACCGGCGCCGTTGATTTAATCACCGTGAGTCCGATGCCCGAGCGGGCTGGCTGCAGCTTGCCATCGCGTGTCCGCGTGCCTTCGGGGAACAAAATGATGGCGCCGCCGGCCAGCAGACGGTCCAGGATGGCCCGGAGTCCGGCCGCCCCGCCGCCATCGCGATCAACGGGCACCACTTGCCATTGGTGCAAAACCCAGCCCAACACGGGGAATCGGAAGAGGTTCTCCCGCGCGAGGTAGTTAATGCTGCGCCGCAGGCCGGCGCCGACAAGGGGCGGGTCCAGGAAGCTGGCGTGGTTCGACGCTAGGATCACCCCGCCGTCCAATGGGACCCGTTCGGCGTTATAGACCCGCCAGCGAAAGTATAGCTTGAAGAGCGCCCGGTAGCCGCACCAGCCCAGGAAATAGAGAATGTTCATGGGGCAGGCACAAGGAGCGGGAAGCCAGGACCCTGAAGGGCACTTGGCACCTCGGACTTCGCCCCTCGCAGTTCGCACCTTGAACTTCGGACCTCGTCCACCCCTCTCACCTGCCCTCCGCCTTTTGCCTTCTGCCTTCTGTCTTTTCCCGTTCTGCCAGTCGCCGCTTGATATCCGCCAGGATCACTCCGCTGGTCTGGTCAGAGGTCATTTGCGAGTTGTTGATGACCTTGGCACCGAGCGCGATCATGAGCGGCGCCACCGCGCGCTGGCTGTCGCGCTGGTCGCGGGCCGCCAGGTTTTCCTGGATGCCGTCAGCGGCTCGGCGCCGCGAGCGCTCCTCCAGTTTCGCATCCAGGTAATACTTGAAATCGGTTTCCGGGAAGACGTTGGTGCCGATGTCCCGGCCTTCCATGACCAGGCTGCCGAACCGGATGCAGTCCCGTTGCGTCTTCTTCATCCATTCGCGCACCTTGGGTACCACCGCTACGTGTGGCACCGCCGCGCTGACATCCGCCGTGCGGATTTCTTTGGCCGGGTAATACCCATCCACCACCAGGTAGGCGTGGTTATCGGTGCACTTCAGCGAGGTCTTCCATCGGCGGCAGGCGGCGCCGACGGCTTTGGCATCCTGGACATCAATCCTATGCGACAGGCAATACCACGCCAGCGTGCGATACATCGCGCCTGTATCCACATGCACAAAGTCCAGCGCTTTTGCGACCAGCTTCGAATTGGTGCTCTTTCCGCTCGCGCTGGTGCCGTCAATGGCAATTACAATTGGGAGTTGTTTCTTAGAGTGCGGCATGTGAGCGTGGGTGTCATTGAGCAAATAGCTCGGCTTCTCGGAGGATGCGCCCATGCTTTCCCTCCAGGGTCTTAGCCCCCAGGCCGCCCGGAGGCGGGGCTGCCAGCTTCTGGAAAAAATTGGGGAACGTCTTCTTCACGCAGGAGGGATTGTTTACCTTTATCCCCGGGACTTTCAATCCCAGAATTGCAAAGCACATCGCCATGCGATGGTCGTTGTAGGTCTCAATCTCCGCGCCGTGGAGTTGAGAGGGAAAGACCGTCAGCGTATCACCTTCCTCGACCACCTTTGCGCCACACCTGGCCAACTCTGTCCGCAGGGCCTTGACGCGCTCGCATTCCTGTACGCGCAAGCGGCCAAGGTCGGTGAACCGAACCGCCCTGCCCGAAAATGGGGCCAGCACGATTGCCGTCATGATGCTGTCGCCCAGGTCCGTCTGCCGGGAAACGGTTGGAGGCAGCGGCAGGAAGCGCGGAAAGGCTGCATCCACCTGCCAGTCGGTCGCGGGCCCCACTTTGACGCCGATGACCGAGGCCAGCTCATAGACCCGTGCGGGGAAGGGCTTGTTCTGATTGCTCACGGCCTGCACGGGTTCGTCAAAGGAAAGCAGGAAGCCGGCAGCCCAGAAGTAACTGGCGCTCGACGCGTCCGGCTCGACCTGGAATCTGCCGCCGCTCCGAGGGAACGCCGCGATCAGCCTGGAGGTCATCGCCAGGTACGGCGACTCCTCTGCATTGTCCCCTGACACACTCACTTGCCACTTGCCGGCGCCCGCAGAGAGCAGCAGGGCCGAGGCAAACTGCGAGCTCTCATTGATGCTCACCCGGCATTGGGCCGCGCGCGGGCCGGCGCCATAAATCAGCGCAGGCAACTTGTCGTTGGCGGACTCGATGCGATAGCCGAGCTCACGCAAGGCATGGAACAGCGGGGCCTGCGGGCGCTCATGCATTCGCGGCACGCCGTGCAGGCGATAAAGGCCCTTGCCGAGGCAGACCAATGCAGTCAAGAACCTGGCCGCAGTACCCGCATTGCCCACGAAGAGCTCGAGTGGTCGAGTTTCCGTGCCGCCGGGAGGGACGAGCCCGCTCTTGCCATAAACCGTAATGGTCCGATTGCACGATTCCTGGTGATCCTCCTCCACGTTGACCATGAAGCCAAGTTCCTGCAGGCAATCCACCATGACCTGGGTGTCCTCGCTCCACAGCGCACCCGGCAACGTGGTCTCGCCTTCGCTCAGCGCCGCGAGGACCAACGACCGGTTGGTGATGCTCTTCGAGCCCGGCACAGTGACCTCGGCTCGCACAGGCTTGTCGAGCGGTACGAGTTCGATGAGGTCAGGTAGGGACATGACTCATTCCGGCGACGCGGAACCGGCGCCTTTCGACCACCGTTCGCGTCTTTCCCTGGCCTGCTCGAAAAACCTCGTAACCGCCCGGGAATCCCCGTTCTTAAGCGCGTGCCTGAAATCTTGCAGGCCGGCCGTGAACGTCGCCAGAGCGCGGGACAGGTTCCGCCTGTTGGCCAGGGCAATGTCCCGCCACATTTCCGGCGAGCTGGAGGCGATGCGTGTCGCGTCCCGGAACCCGTTGGCGCACAGCATCCCCTGCTCTTTCGGGTGTCCCGGGCCCAGGATGAGATTGGCCAGTTGCGCCGCGACGATGTGCGGCAGATGGCTTGACCGGCTGACGAGATCGTCGTGGGCTTCCGGCGTGAGCCGCAGCACGCGCGAGCCAACCGCCCGCCACAACCGGTCCACCTTGCGCACCGCCGCCGGGTGCGACTGCGGCGTGGGCGTGACGACGCACACCGCGCCTGCGAACAAGTCCGCTCGGGCGGCAGCCACGCCCATCCTCTCCGCCCCGGCCATCGGATGGATCCCGACATAGTGCGCCCCCGCCTTGGCGACCAGCGGCTCCAGGTCCCTCACCACGCTGCCCTTAACGCTGCCGACGTCGGTCACAATCGCGCCGGGCCTAAGCGCCGGGAGCATCTGCTCGACCAGGGGCCGCATCTGGGCGATGGGGGTGCACAGGACAACCAGCTCCGCACCTTCTACCGCCTGCGGCAAGTCGCACGTTGCGAGGTGGACGGCCCGGAGCGCTTCACATTCCGCCACACTGGTCGCGCGCCGGACGAAGCCGACGACCGATTGCGCCAACCGGCGCTTTCTGAGCGCCAAGCCCAGGGAACCGCCCAGCAGGCCAACGCCAACCAATGTGATCTTCTTCCAACGCACGCAACGAGTCTCGGGGTTGAGCACGCAGCATTCAAGCCGGGAGTTACCTGAACGGCACCCGCGCGCTGAGAATCGCGGGAGACTTCAACGATGGCGCGACGTTGCCATCATGGCGCGACCGGCGCGCCAACATCGCCCTGATGGGGAATAGAGGGATTGCCACGGGCTGCCCGTTCCCGGCAATCGCCGCAGAGGGCAGCCGGCGGGGCTTCGGACGCCATGGCAGCCAGGCATGGTTCCGGCTTCGCACGCAGAGGTTCGAGAACATAAGGTTCATGGCATTGGGGACGGATGGGAATCAGCCCGGCCAGTTGCTTCGCCTGCTCCCGGCTTTCTGCCAAGGCACGATCCAGCTCGTGGCGCTAGCCGAGACTGGACTTCATCTTGGCGAAAGTGACGGCGTTGATCATGAACGTAGTGAAGTGCATCCCGGTGTTCCAGTAGCCGTAAAAGGGGGCGGAATACCGATCTCCCGCATATCGACCGGCCATGTGCCAAATTACGGAGGCAATGAAGGCCACAATGGTGCCTGGCCTTTGTCCCAAGTTCCAGGCTACCACGGCCACGGGAGCCGTGTAGAAGGCGAACAAGCCCAACTCGTAGCCGCTAGCATAGTCAATCCATCCGAGCCCAGCGAGCCAGAGGGCACACCCGGCGAGCACCAGCGAGATCTTAGCTTTGGTGCAACGCACTGACCGAGTTGCCGACATCCACGAGCCGTGTCCCGATTCGTCCATCAACGGGGATGGCAATCCGCCGCAAGGGTAGTAGAAGGTGTCATTTCCACGGAAAACTCTGTCCGTTACTTCCCGTCCCAGGAAACTCTTGGAAACCGTCAATGGCCAACGGCGAATGGGGCTTCGAAGCCGAGGAGCCGTCTTCTTTCCGATCTTCAGAGTGGCCGCACGTGCATCTGAATTTGCTCGACCGGGCGAAAGTGCCAGGCTCCGTTTTCGTCCTCTTCATTTCCGCTCCGCAGATGGGACACACTAAAGAGATTGTTGTCGCATTCATGAATGAAGTTTGTTGCATGTGCCGTGCCACAGCTTAGTCCCCTCAATTTCCAACGGTTTAGAGAAGGAGCATGAGAAAATGGTTGGCCGAAGAGGGAAGCACCTTATCGCGCCGGTGATAAGGTACTGACCTGTGCGGGTACAGGGGGAGGTGGCCAATGGCGCGTCCTGAACGGCCTGGTTCGGTAAGGGACCTATCAATTGAGTGGAAAGTCTTTGACCGGAACGGGAGCGATTGTCGCGATTTGCTACGAGAACGCTGCCCAATCCATCGTGCAGACCCGTGGCACGACTGAAGCTGGAACAGGAACTGCCGCCGGCCGCGATCTCGGAAAAAGCGTTTGCCAACAAACCTGCAACAGAAAGGCACGTCATGAAACTGAACATCTTTGCTCTCTTGATCGGAACTGCAACTGTGGCCTTGACAGGCGGCGCAGTTGGCCTGGCTCCAGGGGCATTGCTGGGCGGTCGGCACGGCTACCGCCGAGTGCCGGGACATTGGCGGTAAATAATCGAAGATGCCTCGACGATATGAGTGCGACGGCAATTCGCGACGAAGGTTTTCTTGAGGCGACTATGAACGCAATGATTATTTATGAGGAATGCGGTTCTGCGGGGAAAGCGAACGCGCTTTTGAAGAGGGCGTCTGATCGAGCGGATGGCGCAACGCAGTGGAGCGTGAGGCCCTGGCGTTTGGACATGCTTTATTGGCCACCGTTGGCACAGGACGCGCAGAGGGACGCGACCGAGGCGCACCTCATCGTGCTGGCGGTCTGCGACGGTGCGGAGGTCCCGCCCCGGCTGCTGAACTGGCTGGAGGGGTGGGCCGGGCACAGGCAGGTGCAGGACGCGGCGCTCGCGGTGTTCAATGGCGGCAACGGCGACGCGTTCTCAGTAACAGCAACGCCCGCGCTCTGTGAATTTGCCCAGCGCTATGGCTTGAGCTTCATTTTCGGTGACGTCAGTCCAGCGGAAGATGTGCCGGCAGAGGTATGGGCGGACCTGCACGAGCGCGAGGTGGCTCAGACGGCGACGATGGCGCACATCCTGGAGCAGGTTTCCCCCGGCTCCTATCAGCACTGGGGCATCAACGAGTAGCGGTGGGTGCGCATGAAACTGGAGCGATGCAAATGAATTACCGGAAACAGCGTGCCACCGCCAGGCGGCACGTCATCAGCATCGAAGTACTGGAGGAGTACAAGGTGGTGACCGTCGGGATCGAGGTGGCTTCGGCCGACCGTCCCGGCGGGCGCGGTTTGCCGGCGTGTGTGGGCCGGCTGCGGTGCGGGCGAGATGCCCCTAAGAAGGTTGAGCCCGCACCGCTGATGGGTCAGACGATTAGTGCGTAGGCGTCAAAGGAGTTGATCGCGTCGCGGAGGGTCACTTCCGGGCATACGCTTCGATGCAGCGGATCAGTTCATCGAGCATGACGGGTTTGGCAAGATAGACGATGGAGCCGGCGACCGTGGTGCGGCCGCCGGTGTCTTCATTCGTGGCGAGCGCGGTCAGGAACACGATGGGAGTTTCCTTCAGTTCCTGGTCGGTGTGAATGCGGGCGGCCACTTCGCAGCCGTCCATGCCCGGCATGACAACGTCGAGGAGGATCAAGTCCGGGTGAAACTGGCGCACGGCAGGCAGCACGCAACGCGCATCGTTCTCGGTCCGCACGTCGTAGCGCAGCGTGCACTCAAGGTTGAGCTTGAGCGATCGGGTGACGGCGGGATCGTCGTCCACGAGGAGGATTCGTTTTGGGGTCATAGGGCGCCTCCGGGGTTGGTGCCGCATTATTTGCCCGGGTCCTTTGATGCCCGCTTGGGTGATGACGGACGCAGAAGCCTCTTTATGGTTCGCAGCAGCTTCGGAACGTGTATCGGTTTCTTCAGGAGAACACCGGCGCCATCGCTGAACTCGGCGGGGAGGTGGTTCGAGCGCGCGGTGGCAAAGATGAGGGGAACATGCGGGTTGTTACGGGTGAGCCGTTTGAAGGTCTTCCGACTGTTTTCGGCCAGCACGTCCAGGTCGAGCAGAGCGAGGTCAACGGGTAATTTGTCGGCGAAAGCGAGAACCTCCCGCCCGTTGGCCGCGGGCATGACCAGGTAACCCTTGGCGATGAGCAGGTCGGTTAGGGAGTCGAGCAGGGCGGGCTCTTCGTCCACAATGAGCAAGCGTCTCGAGTTCGTGGGCATGCGGTGTCTAGGCAAGAGGTTGAAGTGATGGAGCACGTTGGTACGCGAGCCGAAGCGAGAGTTCCGCCCCGCGTGGCCGGGCGGTTGCGGCTATGTATTGGGAGGTCATCTGGAACTGGCGAAAGCGTGGCTCGTCTCGGCGGGAATCTTGAGGCGCTTGCCGGGGGTGACGCGCTCTTGGCCGGCGGTGATCAGTCTTTCCCCGGCCTGGAGGCCGGAGGCTATGATGGTTTCTCCGCCTGACCGGTTGCCGGTGGTCACGGGTCGGCGTTCGACCGTGAGGTCAGGTTTAACGACGAGCAAATACGGTCCGGACAGCCCCAACCGCACCGCCGAAGACGGCACGACCACCGCGTTGGTCAGCGTGGCCAGGGTAAGCGTCACCTCAACCGTTTCACCCGGCCAAAGCGTTTCGTCGTCGTTCGCGAAACGCGCACGCACTGAGACCATGGCCGTCTCCGTGTCGGCGACATTGTCAACGAACAACAGCTTGCCCGTTGCAGATTTGCCGAGATTGCCCGGAATCATCGCGGTCACGTCCAATACACCGTTCTTCATCCGCTCCTGGAGGGCGAGCAGTTGTTCCTCGGGCACGAGGAAGTCCACATAGGTCGGGCGCGTTTGATTGACCACGGCGAGCACTGTTTCGTAACTCGTGACCGAGTTGCCGACGTCCACGAGCAACTTACCGACGCGCCCCTGGATCGGGGAAGCAATGCGGAAGAACGAGAGCTGAAGCTGCGCATTCTCGACGGCAATCTTGTCGGCAGCCACCGTAACTTGGGAGGCCTCCGCCGCGGCGCGGATTTGTTCCGCCAGTTCGGCAGTCCCGATCCCTTCCTTGAAGAGGACCTCATTCTGATGCGCTTCCGCCTCCGCGCTGGCAGCGAGGGCCTCATCGCGCCGGAGGTTGGCTTCGGCCTGACGCACGGCTGATTCGGGGAGCCGGGAGTCAAAAACCAGAATCGTTTCGCCGCGCCTCAACTCGTCACCTTCATTGAACAGCGCGCGTTCCAGCTTGCCGTCCACCTGGCTCTTGAGGGTGATGGTGGCGAACGGCGTGACGTGCCCCGACCCTTGAATCTGAATCGGAACATCCTTCGTGACGGCGAGACCGAGTTGGATCGTGTCGGTGGCTTTGGCCGCCAGCTCTTTCTTTGCGCTACGCGAACAGCCGACGACCGTCACCACGAGTGACAGGCCGAGGCTCAGAACAAGTATCTGGAAGTGGTTGAGTTTCATGTTGTACCTCATGGCTTTACTGAGGGAAACTGGTATGTTCATATTTCGTTTTTCCGAATGACCCGGTGTTTCCTCCGAGCCACCAAGAGTCATCTAGCTTAACCAGTGCCAGAGCGAGGAGACGTGTTCGCGACGGCTGGGTGGTGTCTGGCGCGTCGGCGACCGGCAGGATCGGGAACTGATTTACCACCCGGATGGTAAGTCAATGACCCGAAGGCCAGCGCTGGCCCCGGCTTTCAGGGAGAACGCTGAGTGAGAGGCCCACAATCCTTACCGAATCCTGGCGGATGGCCAATGGCACGACGCTCCCATCACAGCGCGACCGACGCGCCGACATCGTGCTGATGGGGAAAGGAGGGATTGCCGGGGGCTGCGCGTTTGCGGCAGTCGTCGCAGAGGGCAGCCGGCAGGGGTTCCAAGGACGTGGGAGCCAGGCATGTGCCCGCCTTCGCACGCGGGGCTTCGGGAACATACGGTTTATGGCATTGGGGACAGAGGGGAATCACCCCGGCCAGTTGTTTCACCTGCTCCCGGCTTTCCGCCAGGGCAAGTTCCAACTCGTGGCGCTGGGCGAGACTGGACCTTATTTTGGCAAAGGTGACAGCGTTGATGATGAACGTAGTGAAGTGCATCCCGGTGTTCCAGTAGCCGTAAAAGGGTGCGGAGTAGCGGTCACCCGCATACCGATCAGCCGTGTACCAAATTACAGAGGCAATGAAAGCCACGATAATACCCGGCCCCTGGCCCAGGTTCCAAGCCACCACGGCCACGGGCGCGGTATAGAACGCGAACAAGCCCAACTCATAGCCCGTGGCGTAGTCAATCCATCCTAGCACAACGAGCCACAGGGCGCATCCGGCGACCACGATCAGAGTATTGGGTTTGCTGCAATGCATGGCTTGGTTTAGTTCAACACTTGCGGGGAGGCAACTGGGATGAGAGGCCGTAGTATTTGGTCGGGGGCAAAAGCGCGCGACCGCCACGTGGTTCGAATTGGGGCGACGAGCATCACAATCACCGCGAGGTGGATCAGCGTGCGAACGCTGGCATGCAAAGGGTTGTGGAGTAGACTCGTCCTGTATTCGGCCATTCAGTGATGTTCCGCGTTCGTCGTCATGCGGCGTGCTGGTTGCCTGCTCTGGCTCATGTCACGGCGATACGACAAGGCGATAGAACCGCTGCGGCGAAGAACCAGTATCGGACACGGTCATTGAGTTCCCGGTAGCAAACAGCGGTTGTCCAAGATTGACCCAATCGGGCTGAAGCAAATTGGTACTGAACTGAACTTGATAAACCAGCCCGCTCGCGGTGTTCCAGGTCAGACTGAAGCCGTTCGTGACCTCGGTGGCGGCGCGCAACGTAAGAGCGGGTATCGCCGTGACGGTCACGTCGTCGAGGCCGAAATAACTTGGATCATTCTCCGCGGCAAATTGGAGGACGGAACCGGAGCCAGCGCCAGTGACAATGAATTGAAAGTTGGTCCAGGAAAAAGCGGGTGGAGCGCTTAGGCTGACCAAAGTCGTGGTGTTCCAGTTGACCGCGAACTGCTGGACGGAACCGGAGACCGGGTTGTCGAGCCAAAAGGACAGCAGGTAGTTCTGGCCGGGGATCGTGGCCAATGTCTGCGAAAAGGTCGCCGTTTGATTGTCACCCAGAAATGCGCCGTACAATCCCGAATGAACGACTTGGTATCCGGAAGCGGCGTTTTCCACAGCGTCGTAAACCGTCGTCCCATGCCGGAAACTACTGACGATCGTCTTGCCGACGACAGTCCATCCCGTGAAGTCGCCGGTTTCAAAACCGCCGTTCTGAACGAGCGATTGTCCGATTTGCAGGCTGAACGTCTGGCTCTGCCCGACGTGGGTGGTCAAGTTCGTGAAAGTCAGGTTGCTGGTATAGACCCCGGCGCCGAGATTGCTGGCGGCGGCGCTCAAAGTGACGGCGACATTCGTCATGGCGGAAGCCGATAGGACGCCGCCCGCCGGTTGGGCAATCAACCAGTCCGGCACGTTGATGAGAGACCAGGTTAACGAGGATGAACTTGCGTTGCTCAGGGCAAAGATTTGCGAGCTGGGGCTGAACGGACCGCCCACAGCCCCCTCGGCAGTGAACCCCGTGCTCGGGGAAATGTCCAAAGAGTCAGCGGGGCCAGCCACGGCAGCGATGAGGCTTTGCCCCGCAGGGGTACCCCAGCCTGTGCAAAGGTCGTAGCCGGCCACCGCGTAAAAGTTGTTCGGGCTGCTGCCGGAAGTATTGTTGCCGGTGGTAATATCATGAAAACTCGAACCGTAGCCTGAACCTTTGCCAATGGAGTAAAGTGTCGGGTTCATGAACCCAATTGCGGGTCTTCCCGCCGCTGCGGATTGCTGATTCATTAGCGCCGCGAGCGCAGCCCACAATGGCGTCGCGCAACTCGTGCCGCCAAACGTACTCGAACTGCCATTGCCGTAAGCGACATAAACGTTGTCCGCTGTCATCGCCACGTCCGGAATGTTGCGATAGGTCGTTGAGCCGCCATTGGCGGTCATGCTAATGCCTTGCTGCCAGGCGGGGATGGAGTAGTAGGAACTAACGCCGCCGCTCGTTCCGACGTAACTGCCACTGGTCAAGCCCCAGTTCCATGCCGTCTCCGAGGACCATGAACCGCCCGGTCCGGCGGTGCTGAGCGTGGTGCCGCCGACGACCGTGATGTAAGGACAACTCGAAGGCGCGTTGGCCTGCAGCGGGTTATCGACGCCATTGGCCGAGGTCGATCCTGTGGTGTAGGCGTCGCTATCGCCCGAGGCCACGAAGAACGATTGCCCCTGTGCGGCCATTTGTTTGAAAATGTTATCGGTGGTCGCGCTGGGTCCGCCGCCCCATCCCCACGAACAACTGAACTGTTTGACCTGATTGCTCGCCGCCATCGCATTCAGAACGTCATTTTGTAGTCCGTTGGGTCCGGCCTCGAAACTGATGATCTTGGACAGCCCCGGTGCCATCGCGACCGCCAATTCAATGTCCAACGAAACTTCTCCATTGCCGCTGTTGGCTCCCGTCGTCGGCACGCCATTGTAACCGTCGAGCAACACTGTTTGGAGGGGCACCGCCGGCAGCCCGGCGGCAGTTTCGTAACTGGAGATGTCGCTGGTGTAAAAGCCGTCGAACTCGAATAGCCCGAGTATCTGGCCCGATCCGATCAGCGTTACGCCAGGAAGATAAGCGGCGCGAAAGTCATTGCCCAGGTACGCGCCGCCCGCTCCTGAACCTGACTTGGGGGCCGCGTTCAATGACGTGGTGGAATCGATCCGAAGACATTTCGGATGAGGCAGAACGTAATTATTGAGCCCGCTGACGTCCGCGACCGAGAGCGAGGCATCTACGGTTGGTTCGGTGTCCGGTGCGAAAAAGTCGCGCTTTTCCGTCGGATGCTGATATGTGTTCAGCTTGATGTGGAACGCCCGCTGGATGTCTGCTATTGAACCGTTCACATCCAACAACAGCCGGTTGCCGTGGGTAGCCGTCACGAGCAGGCCGTTGGTTTCGGCAAAATGAACCACGGCCGCGTAATCGGCCTCGGTTGGGCCGAATTTCTCCGTAAACTGTGCGGGTGCCAGATACTGCCGGTAATGCGGGCTGGCCGGGTCATAGACCTGCGCCAAGAAGTTGGAAAGCCCCTGCTCGTCGCCCAAGGGCAGTCCGATGGCCAGGTTCAGATGGTTCGTGGGCGCCAATGTTCCCTTGACCGGAAGCTCCGCCACGGCCGCCGGCACGTGAGCTCGCAGCGTTTTCGTGCCCGCGCCAACCGCAACCACCGGCATGATGCCTGCCAAAACGAGGGCGAGGACCGACCTGCGAAATAACGCCTGCTTCTTCATAGACACAAAACTGCTCATGGCAAACACTATTGGCTCCAGCTTTACAGAAACGTTCCTTAAGGCCGCATTATTCCCGGGGCGCGTGGTTCACCGTCCGGACGGCAATTGGAATACTGATGGCAGTTTCGATCAGGCGTTCACTGCCAGGGGCGGAACTTGGAGCACGCAGTTGTTTGAGCCAAATGCATTCGGCACGCGAGCCGAGGCGTGGGGGTCGTCCTTCCACTCGCCGTCCACAATGAATCGGTACTCATGCCGTCCAGGTGCCAGCCAGACGTTAACCTTCCAGGTTCCGGTTTCGTCCTTACGCAGACGGAGGTCATCGGCACGCCATTGGTTGAAATCCCCGGCGAGGAAGACTGTTTCGGCTTGCGGCGCCTCGCAGGTCAACTCGACCTCAACTGGCCGACTGTTTGCCCCAACCTCCGGCATGTGACTGCGGCGGCGAGACGTGGGCATCGCCATGGTGGCGGTGTGATTATCATTCCGTTTCATAACTATTCCTTTCTCTTTAGTTTGAGTCTTTGTCTATTGGGTTGTTAATCATGACGCGCCGTTGCGGGCTGGTAGTGGAATTCTGTTTTCTTCCCGACCAGGCGCGCCAGGCGCTGCTCAGCGGGCTCAGCGAGGAGTTGTTCCATCGTTTGCAGCAACGTCGGGATGTCCATCGGTTTCTCGAGCAGGGCCCCAGCGCCGGCACTCAGCGCAGTAAAGAGTTGATTGGGGCGCGCGGTGATGATGACGATGGGAAGGAGGGGATGCTCGGCGGTGAGCCGCTCGAACGTGTCCCAGCCATTCATGATGGGCATGTTCAGGTCCAGGAGCACGAGGTCAACCGGCAGTTTTTTGGCCAGATCAAGTGCCTGCTGTCCGTTCTCGGCTGGAGTGACAACGTAACCTTCAGCCACGAGCACCTCGTTCAGGGAATCGCGGACGGTGGGATCGTCGTCCACCAGCAGGATGCGCTTGCCCGGGCGGCGACTTCCGAGCGAAGGCTGAGCAGCGGGTTCGCGACGGGAGGCGAGTTGCCCGGGGCGGTTTGTCGAGCGGGCGGGGGTGGATGCAGTTTTTGAAGGCTTGGGCGGTTTCATGGTTGAGTCATCTGCGGATGTGTTCCTCCAGCGTTTGTCTCAGCTCGCTGATGTCCACCGGCTTGGCGAGAAACGTCTCGGCTCCGCTTAACATCTCGTGGCCGTCGGTTTCCTCGTTGGAGACAAGGGCTGTCAGGAAGATGATGGGGGTGCCGCGGAGCAGCGGATCGGCGCGAACGCGTGCGGCGATGTCGCCCCCGTCCACGCCGGGCATCATGACGTCCAGCAAGATCAGGTCCGGCCGGAAGACGCGCGCGGTGCTCAGGGCGTTGGTGGGCTGATTTTCACCGAGCACCTCATAACCGCCACCGGATTCGAGGGTCAATTTCAGATTTCGGGTGACGCTCGGTTCGTCGTCCACCACGAGGATTCGTTTGGTTATCATTGTTCGTCATTCGGTTTAGTGTTGAATTGCAGAGTGGCTCGCGCGCCGCCTTCCTTCCGGTTGCCCAGGTGGATTGAATCGCCGTGGATCTCCATGATCCGGCGGACAATCGCCAGCCCCAGGCCCGTTCCCTGCCCGGGCGGTTTGGTCGTGAAGAATGGGTCGAACAGCTTGGCCACGTGTTCCGGCATGATGCCATGGCCCGTGTCGTCAACTTCGACAATCACGCGCACTGGGGCATCGCTGTCGCCGCCAAAGGGGTCGGAGGCAAAAGTCCGCACCGTGAGGGTGCCACCCGGCGGCATCGCCTGCATCGCATTGAGGAAGAGGTTCACGAACACTTGCTCGATGCGCGTTCGATCCAGTGACAACGGCGGCAGGGCCGTCGCGAACTCGCGCACCACCTCCACGTGCTGCTTGTGCAATTGATGCCGGACCAGCGCGAGCGAGTTTTCGATGACGTTATGGATGTCCCCACTCGTGCGCTGCAACGGTCGCGGGCGAGCGTAATCCAGAAGGACATTGATGACGCTGCTGGCGCGAGGGACGGCCTCTTTCATGTCCTGGACCAACTGCCCTTCGTCCGGGTTTTCAGGCTGGCGGCTCAGGAAGTAGTCCACCCCAGGCTCAGTGTCATGAGCGGGTTCTTAACCTCGTGCGCGACGCCGGTGGCCAGTCGGGCTGCCGACTCCATCTTCGCCGCTTCGATGAGCTGGAACTGAGTCCGCTGCAATTCTGCATGCGCGTTTCGGGCATCGCTCAGTGCGTTGCCAAGGTCTTCCTCGGCCCGGCGGCGCTCAGCGTTCTCGGCTTGGAGCGCCATGGTGCGGCAGGCCACAATCTGCTCCAAACCTTCGTTAACCTGCCGCAATGACCCAAGCAGCACGGCCACCACCACAAATGAGCTGGCGGACATCAACGTATCCCACAGCGGAATGAACCAATGTCCCTAAGTGTGGCCCGCCAGAAGGTCAGCGCCGAGCCAAACGACCGCGCTGGCCAGCGCGGTCATGATGCCCACTGAGCGACCTGCAACCCAAGTGCCGAAAGCGATTGGGATGAGGTAGAGGAGCGAAACGGAAACCTCGAAGCCGGTCAGATAGTCAACCCATCCTACGCTTATAACCAGCGCTAGCAGCAGCCCCGCGGTGACGGGCATGGGCCAAGTCGCGACCGTCCGAACGAAACCGAGCCCTCGTGATGCTCGCCAAGTTCGATCACTGGTTGAGGAAACCGATGGAAGTCCGAGTTGGAGGGAACCGTTCATTTTGTATCTCCGGTAAACGGCGGTGCTGGTTGCTCGTCGTCAGTTTGCGTGCTGCCGAGTAACCGCGTGACAAACGCGGGGTTGGTAATGCGGCGCACATGGCGGGTTTCCTCTTCGCTGGTGAGGCGTTTGATGGCGCGCACCAGGATCGGGATGTTCAACGGCTTTTCCATGAAGGCGTCCACCCCTAGCCGCACGGCCCTTTCGTATTGGTTGGGGCGGGCGGTGATAACAATCACCGGCAACAAGGGAGTGACCCGGTCAAGCTGGCTGAAAGCTGTCCAGCCGTCCCAGTGCGGCATGTTGAGATCGAGGAGGACCAGGTCGGGCAGGTGTTCAATAGCGCGGGTGACGGCTTCGATGCCATTACGCGCTTCGACCACCAGGTAACCCTCCGATTCGAGCACGGCAGCCAAGCTGCCGCGCACGACGGAGTCGTCGTCGGCAACCAGTATGCGGTTGTGAAGGGCCTTCGAGGCCTCTGCCTGCTCAGCGGTAAGCGGCACAGCCGGGCTGGGGAAGGTGGCCTCATGCTGAAGAATAGAACACCATTCGTGGGCCGCCGCGTGGTCTCTCGGCGAGACGCCGCGAAGTTCCCAGCGGCCGTCAAGATGGCGGATGAGGTTGGCTGCGCCGAAGGAAGCGACTATTTCGCCTTTGTCCCACGTCCGACGGGGGAGCACTTTCGGTTTCCCAGGGTGGACGACCTTTAAACGGTCAGGACTTGGCGTGGTTGCTTGCATGGCAGCACGACGCGACCGGACGAGAGAGTTGAATTTGCGCCAACCTTCGGTTGGGAGGTTCAGGGTTTGCATAATACTGGATTCGATTTGTTGCCTCTGGGGATCGCTTGCGGGCGGGCGTGGATGCGCTGGGAAGTGCGTTGGTTTGCGGTGGTGTTTCCACACGACGCCTGGAGAACATTTCTCACGGCGTTCAAGAGTTCGATAACGCGAAAGGGCTTCGAGAGAGCGGCTGTGATTTGGAGTTCAGCATAGTCGCGCAGTCTCTCCATCGAGAAAGAACCTGAAGCGATGATAATTGGCAGACTCATACCCGCCTCGCGAATCCGCTCAATGAGTTGTATTCCCACGAGGCGCGGCATTTCGTTGTCGGTGATGAGCAGATCGTACTGCTCGTGGAGTAGTGCTTCCCAAGCCTGTTGGCCGTCGGAAACAGCGTTCACGTTGAAACCGGCCCCGGCGAGAACAGTGGATACGAGGTAGCGGATGCCCTGGTCGTCGTCCGCCACGAGGATTCTTCGCTGGCGGACCGGGACCGGCGGCTGAGAAGAGTCCGTGACCCATGAAGCATTGCGTGGCGAACGGGGTATGGGAGTTTCACGATTCACGACGTGGTTGTGGATAGGGGTGTTGTGCGACGGAGGGCTGTGTTGTGGCAGCAGCGAACAACAACGCCGGACTGAGAGAGAAGATGCAGGGGGCCGTGCCGGTCGTCTTGTGAATGTGAGTACGAAGCTTCAAGTTTTTTGTTTTGTTTATCGTCTTAATCTTCGTCGTTTGCCCGATTCTCGGGTGTCCGAGAGAGAGCTTTGCACAGGGCGTGCCATGAGCCGCGAGGGGTGATTTACAGGGGTTTGCGGTAGTGCGATGGGAGGCACGAACCGCGTATGGATAAACGGATTGCCATGCCCGCGGTAAGCGGCTGACCTGTTCAGACCGGCAAACGGATGCGGCCTCGGCAAATGGGCCAAACTTTCAAGGTGCTGCAACGGCGCGATCCTGCCATCATCCCCGGCATGACACTTGCACAAGGATCAAACGAAGCGCCTAACGCCGGATCATCTGCGGCCGGCACCATGTGCTCGTATAATGATGAAATCTCCAAAACGATCGGAGTGCCGATGAGGCGCCTGCTCGCAGGCTTGTCGCGGTTGCCCAAACCGTGGGCCATATTTCTGGCCTTTGTGTTGGCGGCGTTGGTTGGGTGGTTGGACTATGTCACGGGTTACGACATCCGCCTGACCGCCTTTTATCTGATCCCGATTTTCTGGGCAAGCTGGGCGGCGGGACGCAAGGCCGGCCTTTGGCTGGCAGCGGCCTGCACAGTCGTTTTTGCAGTTGCCAACTTGCTGACGGCGCACGCCGACCTGCCCGCAGCGGTCACCTACTGGAATACGCTGATGCTGACGCTGGTAATGGTGGTGTCAGTCTATGTCGTTACAGCGGCCCTGGATGCGTATAGGTCATTGGCCGAGGCGCAGGCTTTGTTGCGAGAGGCGAATGCGGATCTGGAGCAGACGGTGCAGCGGCGGACGGCGGCGTTACGAGCCGAGATTGCCGAGCGTCAACGATTGGAGCAGGCGAAGGTCCAGACTGAGCGTCTGCTGGAAAGGCGGGAGAAGCTGGCCACGCTCGGCACGCTGACGGCCGGCATTGCGCATGAGATTCGCAACCCGCTCACGTCTCTCAAAGCGCGCCTTTATACGCTGGAGAAACACTTGCAGACCATGCCCGCCGCGAGAAAAGACACAGACCTCATCAACGCCGAGATTTCCCGCCTCGAACGCATCGTGCAGGACGCCTTGAGTTTTGCCCGCCCTGCCGATCCCAAACTTGAAGTCTTGGCCGCCGACACGCTGCTGCGCGAGGTTCAGGGGTTGATGTCCACCAGCCTGGAGAGCCGCGCGGTGCAAGTGGTGGTCGAATGCGACTCAGCCCTGCACATCCGTGCTGACAGCGGCCATTTGAAGCAAGTGCTTATCAACCTTGTTCATAACGGCGCTGACGCCATTGTCGGCGCGGGCACGGTCACGCTGCGCGCGCGGGCGGCACGCGCCTCGCTCGGGGGGCGCGAGACCGATGCCGTGGTTCTCGAAGTGAGCGACACAGCCAAAGGCATTCCGCCCGAGGTCGAGAAGCGCTTGTTCGACCCGTTCTTCAGCACGAAGGAAACTGGCACCGGCCTCGGCCTGCCGATTGCCGCTCGCATCGTTGAAAAGCACGGCGGCACGCTCCAGTATCAGACCCGGCTTGGCCACGGCACGACCTTCGGAGTTGTCTTGCCGCGGGAATTTGGCGGCACTGCCAAGAGTGCCGATTATAGTGCAAACAACCAATCTGGGGGCGGTTGATCCACCGTAAGCTCAAGCGGCTTGGCTTGCATCCAGACTCCACGGGGCGAACTTGGAAACTGACGGCCAAACGCGTCTGGCTGGTCAACCCCTGCTCTTTTATATGCGAGGGTGAACCGCGTTCGAGGCCTTTGGCTTCGGAGCAGCAGCCGCCAAGGGCAAGCAGGGGAACGTGGCCTCGTGCTGAAAGAGAGAACACCATTCCCGCGCGGCCGCGTGGTCTTTGGGCGAGCCGCCGCGAACTTCCCAGCGGCCGTCACGATGGCGGATGAGCCGGGCCGCGCCAAAGGAAGCGACGATTTTGCCTCCGTCCCATACCAGGCGGGGGAGCGCGTTCGGTTTCCGAGTGCGGGTGAAGTCCAGACGTCCAGTATTTCCAGTCCCTGGTTGCGTGGCGGCACGACGCGGGCGGACGAGGGACTTGAACTGGAGCCAACCCTCGACTGAGACGGGTATGCTTTGCATAATTCTGATTCTTAATCTTTCTATCGTCTTAATGTCCATCGTTCACCCGATTCTCGGGCTTATAAGAAGACCTTTGCATAAGCCATGCCGCGAGCCGCGAGTGTTGATTTAGAGGGCTTTACGAGCCAGAGGTGGTTGGCATCAGGGGTTTATGGATAATTTGCTTACCATGCCCGTGAGAAGCGGCTGACCTGTTCTGACCGGCAAACGCATGTGGCTTCGGCAACCGGGCCTGATTTTCAAGGGGCCGCAACCGCACGAGCCTGCCATTGTTCCCGGCACAGTACTTGCGCAGTCCTCCAAGGAAGCGCCGGTCGCGGAATCGTCTAACCACGACGCGGCGTGCTCGTATGATTATGCGCTCTCCGTTTGTCGTTCGTCTCTGGACTTTGATTGCCGCCCTGCTCCTGGTGGCAGGCAGCACGATTTACGGGCTTTACTCCGGGTGGCATCGTGTTGAGCAGCTTGCAACCAAGCTCAACCGCTCCCAGATCCTAAGATTCCAGCTCGCCAGCGAAATTCGGCGTGAACTGCTGATCCTGAACGATTCCATGCTCCGCTACGCCCTGGTGCGAGATCCTCAGCAGTGGGCGCAGTTCGAGCGGGCCAGCAGCGATCTGGATCACTGGATTGACGACCATGATCCAAGCCTTAACCCGCATTCGCCGCTGACCACGGAAGACGAGCGCCGGGCGTTCATGGAACTCAATCGCGCCTATGATGATTACCTCGGCTCCGCCCGTGCCGTGCATTCCAACGCACTGCCCGCCCTGGTGAGTCCAGGGCAACTCGCGCAGCTCGATCCCTTCAATGCGCAGGCCCAGCGAATGCGCGATTTGGTACGGCGGTTGGGCGACGCTCATCGAGCCGCGGAGGCGGGCTTTTTTGCCAACGCGAACGCAGCTCTCGCCGATGTCCAGCTCATTCTCATCGCGAGTGTCGTAATGCTGCTGGCCCTGGTCGCGGCGATGGGCTGGGTGATCTACCATGACATGATCGCGCCGCTGCGGACCAAATTGGTGCTTAGCCAGACCCTGCTCGAAAGGCAGCAGAAACTCGCCACGCTCGGCACGCTGGCCGCCGGCATCGCCCACGAAATTCGCAATCCGCTCACTTCCCTCAAGGCGCGCCTCTACACTCTGGAAAAACATCTCCAAGTCGTGCCCGCCGCACGCAAGGACACGGACATCATCAGCGCGGAAATTTCCCGCCTGGAAAGCATCGTGCAGGACGTGCTGAGTTTTGCCCGGCCCTCGGACCCCAAGCTGGAAACCATCGCAGCCGAGACTGTTATCCGCGAAGTTCAGGAGTTGTTGTCCCCAGACCTGGAGAGCCGTGGATTGCAACTGGCGATTCAATCCAGCCCGGAGTTCCTCATCCGTGCTGACAGCGGCCATTTAAAGCAGGTGCTCGTCAACCTCGTTCGCAACGCCGCTGAAGCGACGGAGGGCGCAGGGACTGTCACGCTCCGCGCGCGCGCGGCACGCGCCGCGCTCGGCGGGCGTGAAACCGAAGCCGTTATCCTTGAAGTGGCTGACGACGGCAATGGCATCTCGCCCGAGGTGGAGAAGCGCTTGTTCGACCCGTTCTTCAGCACGAAGGAAACCGGCACTGGCCTCGGCCTGCCGATTGCCGCTCGCATTGTCGAACGGCACGGCGGCGTGCTCCAGTACCAGACCCGGCCCGGCCACGGCACGACCTTCGGAGTTGTCTTGCCGCGCGAAAACAGGGACACTGCCGGGAGTGCGAATTGCAGCGCGAATTCTTCTCATTGAAGACGACACGAGTCTGGCCGGAAACCTGTGCGATGTGCTCAAGGAGGACGGTTTTAAGGTCACCGTCTGCAACCGCGGCGACGAAGGGCTGCGCCGCGCCAGCAGCGACGAATGCGATGTGGTGTTGACGGACCTGCGCCTGCCAGGCCTCGGCGGCCTGGAACTCGTGCGGCAGCTTCACGACACTCAACCGCGCCTGCCCGTCGTGCTGATGACCGCGCACGGCACGATTGAGACCGCCATCGAGGCCACCAAGCTCGGCGCCTACGACTACCTGCAAAAGCCGTTCGAGATGCCGGCGCTCATCGGCGTACTGCATCGCGCCGCAGATGCCGGCCGTCTCATGCGTGAACCCGTGACGCTGCCGGACGCCCCGGTCGGGGGCCGAACAGCCCTCGTGGGCACGGGCCGCGCGATGCAAGACGTGTGCAAGGAAATCGGCCGCGTCGCCGCGAAGCCCGTCACCGTGCTCATCCGGGGCGAAACGGGGACGGGCAAGGAGCTAATCGCCCGTGCCATTTACCAGCACAGCCCGCGCGCCAAAGCACCGTTTATCGCGATCAATTGCGCCGCCATCCCGGAAAACCTGCTGGAAAGCGAGCTGTTCGGCCACGAACGCGGCGCGTTCACGGGCGCGGAGCAGCGGCGCATCGGCCGCTTCGAGCAGGCGAACAAGGGCATGCTCTTCCTCGACGAAATTGGCGACCTACCGCCCAACACACAGGTGAAGCTCCTGCGCGTGCTCCAACAACAAACCTTCCAGCGGGTAGGCGGGTCGGAGCCGATTTCCGTGGATGTACGCATCATCGCCGCCACCCACCGCAATTTGGAAGCGATGATTCGTGAGGGGAAGTTCCGCGAGGACCTCTTTCACCGCCTCAACGTGGTGTGCCTCCAGCTCCCGCCCCTGCGCGAACGCCGCGAGGACATTCCGGTGCTGGTGGAGCACTTCCTCCGCAAGTACTCCGCTGACTTCGGCATCGAAAGCCCGGCGATTTCTTCCGATGCCGTGGCCGTGCTGCAAGCCGACTCGTGGCCGGGCAACATCCGTGAGCTGGAAAACGTGACCCGCCGCCTGTTGCTCGCCGCGCGTGGACTCTCCATCAACGCCGACGCGGTTCGCCAAACCCTTGCTAGCCGCAATGCCGAAGCAGCTCCGGTTGGCCACTCCTTCGCTGCCTTCGCGGGTGATTTGCTGGCGCGCGCGCAGAAGGGCGAGTTGCAGGACGCTCATGCTCGCATGGTCGCCGAAGCCGAGCGGGAAGTCGTTACGCAAGCCATTATGCTAGCAGAAGGCAATCAAGCGAAAGCCGCGCGCTGGCTTGGGTTGTCCCGGCTCACCTTGCGCGAAAAGCTCAAGCAGCTTGGCTTGCATCCGACCTCCACCGAGGCTGCCTCGGAAACGAACGACTGAGCATCTTGTTGGTCAAGGCCGCAAGCCCAGATGCTGCCCGATGGGTCGTAGTCATATCAGCCCAGGAGGATGAGGGCCAGGCGGGCCACGAGCCAGTAGCCGAAGACCCAGAAAGCGGATTCCTTGAAGGAGACGCCGCTGAGGCGGGAAAGCCCGATGGCCAGCACGGCAATGGTCCAGAGGTGGAAGAGATTGAACGTGTCCAGGAGCAGGCGAACAGGATTGTCTGAGGGCAGGTGCCGGGCAAAGAACGAGAGCGCAGGCCGGGTGGCCGGATCGCCAGAAATGCTGATTAGCAGCGCCGTGACGATCGCGCCGAGAGCAACGATGCTGCCCGCCAGGGCGACGACTTCGACGGTCTTCAAATAGGAAAAGCGGGTTCTGAGGAAGGCGCGGCCGATGAACCAGAGGAGGAAGGCCGACCAGAAGGTGCCGGCGAAGGCGCCAAGACACGTGGCCACGGCTGAAACCCTCTGCCACTCGACCGAACCCGGTTCAGCCTGGGCGGTGGCGGGGCTGATGGCTGTGGATTGAGGGTCGAGGGCCGAGGACGTGGCGGCGACCGAGACGCGTTCGTTGCTCGCGGCGTAAAGCAGGAACAGGCTGGCCAAGGCGATGAGCAGCGTCGGCACGAGCCAGTTGGCGATTCGCGGCGGAGCGGCAACGACTTCATCGAAGACCTCACCGGGGCTGGCGAGCATGTCGAACAGTTTCGCGACCAGCGAGGAGGAGACCAGGGCGGTGGTGGAGCTGGATGGGGCCGCAGGCATAAGGGTTATTGCGATTCGTGGGAGATTTCCGCGCGCTGGAACAGGCGGGCCAGCGCCAGGAGCAGGAGGAAGTCCACGAGGTACTGGACCCCGAGCGCCCAGGCGCCACTGAGCGGCAGACCGAAGTGGAGGAATTTCAGCCAGGCGTCGGCGTTTGAGAGGCTCTGAAGGCCGTCGGCGGTGAGCACTACACCTGCCTTTGCGGCGAGGCATCGGGCGAGCAACCGCGTGGTCCACACGGCCGGAACGAAAACCAGGAAGGAAAGCGCAACTACCATTAGAGTCCCTCCGGCACTGGGAGATTGTGCGTGGCCGGCCGCCCGCCTGGTAGCGGACAGGAGATAGTGAAGATTCCAAACGGAGTTGAGGGCGAGGGCGATGGCCGGATACGCGAAGATCAGCAGTAAGAGTATCGGCCAGTCAAACCGGGCATAGATGAGCAGGGGGACGAGGCCAACAGCCTGGCAAAGCAGGATGAGGCCCACCGGCACGGACACCTCTGCCAAGACCAGGCACAGCGGCGACATCGGCAGCGTGCGAAAGTCGAGCAGGTGGTGGCCATCACGGCGAAAGTCGAAGCGGAAGATGCGTTGGAGGAATGGGGCGAGGATCGCTATCCAAAAGGCAAGCCCCAGATGGAAAGCAAAACGTCCCATCGTCACCTCGGGAGACTCAAGCTGGCCGGGAGAGGCTGCGTGCAGCTCAGCATGGATGTGCCGGAGAAGGGCGACAAGGCTGCCGGCATAGAGGGAAGTGAGGATAAACGCCACGAGCAGTTGGCGCCGCGAACGCCGGGCGGCAAGCAGGTTCTTCCACACGATAGCCCCGACCCCGCCGAAGAGCGATGAGGGAGGCAAACGTGCGGAACGGGCCTCGGTGGTGTCTGCGGTGGCAAGATCGCGGCCCTGGCGGAGACGCAGGCGCCGCTCGGCGGCACGAGAAGTCGTAGCGAGGGAGGGTTCAAACAGGTTGGCCTTGAGCCGAACAAGCCACCAGAGGCTGGCACCGGCGCCAAGCATGATCACACCCAGGTAAAGGACTGGCCGCCAAAGCTCTCGCAGCCAAAGCGACACCCCTGGCGTCAGCCGCGAAGCCCATTGGTGAAGCGTGGGCGAACTGGCGGCCTCGTGCAGCGTCACCGCCGGGTAAAACAGGAGTTGAGCCACCGGTGATACGGCGAAGACGGGCACGAACCTGACTTCCCAAGCAGCGCGGAAATAGAGCGCGGTGAGGAGGAAACCGGCGCCGAGCACCATGCAGCGGAGGCGGTGGTGGCGATCCTCGGGGAAGGTCCCGGCAAAGAGCGAGGCGGCAGTGGACACGTGGAAGCAGGTGATTTGGAACAGGGTCAAGCCGGCCGCCATCAGCAGCGGGTGCGACAGGTGCGGCGCGAACAGGGCGACGAGAACCAGCGCCTGGATGACGGCATAGAGATAATTGGGCAGCAGGCGGTAGCAGACGATCTGCCGTTGGGTAAAAGGGCTGGTGAAGATAAACTCGACGTCCGGGGGTTCAAACACCAGGCCCCGCTGCCAGAAACCCTTGATGAGCGAGCCCCAGAGCATGAGGAAGGCGCCCGTGATTAAGCAACTACGCTGCACCAGGCGGCCGAAGATTTCGTGGTGCCGAAACCAGAACAGCACGCCGAGCGACCCCAGAACGTAGGCGAAGCCGATGAGGGTCGTGGGTCGGCGCAGGCTGCGGACGAAGTCGAAGACCCGGCGTTTCAACAAGGCGAACCAAAGATAGAGCAAGGCACGGTTCATGAGGCGGTGGCCAAATCGGCCGAGTTGCCGGGCTCCTCGGTCACGGCGAAGAAGACATCTTCGAGGGAGGCGTCCGCGTGGAGCGTCGCCAGGGCGCGAATCTCTTCGAGCGAACCAAAGGCCAGCTTGCAGCCGCGATGGAGGATCAGGACCTGGTCGCACAGGGCCTCGACAAGGTGCAGGAGATGGGAGGAGAGCAGGAAGGCGGTGCCGTCGGCGGCGCGGCGGCGGATGGAGTCCTTGATGTTGCGGATGCCGCGGGGGTCCAGCCCGGTCAGGGGTTCATCGAGGATGGTGACGCGGGGCTCGCGCAGGAAGGCGCAGGCCAGCGCCAGCTTTTGCGTCATCCCGCGGGAAAGGCTCGAGGCGATTTGGTCCCGCTTGTCCGCCAGGCCCAACTCTTCCAGGAGCGCTGCATACTTGGCCTCCGCATCCTTGATGCGATATGCCAGCGCGATGAAGTGGAGGTGCTCAGCCACGGTTAGCAAATCGTAGGGATGTACCGTGTCGGGGATGTAGGCGAACTGTTGTTTGGCGGCGACGGGTTCGTGTTCAAGGTCACAGCCGCCGACCCGGATGGTCCCGCGCGTCGGCCGCAAGATGCCGGTGATGGCGCGGAGGGTGGTGGTCTTGCCCGCCCCGTTGGCACCGACGAGGCCGACAATCTCACCGGGGCGGACAGTGAAACTGAGTTCGCGCACGGCCGGGAAGTCGCCGTAGTTCTTGGCAAAATCAACCACTTCAATCACCGGAGTATCGTGTGCTTTCATGGCATGGTCTGTGTCATTCCGGCCAAATACTGTCATAGGACTATAGGACAGTGCAAGAACAATGTCAAGCCTGCCAAGTCGTTAGACCGGGCTGCCGACGGAGGCTCACGCGGCAGGGAAATACACAGGGTCCGACAGGTAGAGCGCCTCTGTCCTCACCGCGCCGGAGGCTCCACCAAACCACCCGGCGGCGCGCGGAGAATAGAGGGGTTGTTCCTTAACGCTCGAGGATTCGGTATAAGCGGTTCGACCCGCTTACGCCGTTCGTGTCGTCCATCGCAGCGAAGCCGTTTGTCACGAGAAGGCTGATGTGAGCACTTGCTGGTCTGGCCCGGCAACGCCGCAGGGCCAAAGAGCCATTGGCCGGCGAACGGGCCATTGTCGCTGCTGGCCGCTACGCTGAGGCTCACGGTTGTTCCTTCCAGCATGCGGGAGAATAGCCTGGTCATGGCCATCGCCTAGCCTGTGTATATGGTGTACGGATCGTGTACGGATGGTGTACGCACGGTGTACGGATGGTGTACGCAGAGCGAGGGCCCCTTGTTGGGGACCGACGGAGCGAAGGGGCCTCTCCCGTGCCTGCATCGGGCGATACCAGAACATCCTCTCACGAATTGGCGAGAAATAGACCTGGATGCCCTGCGGGATGGACGCTTGGGGTCCACACCCGGCGAGCAGCAACGTGGCCCCAAGGGTCAAACAGCAGGCGAGCCTTAAACTTGCCATCGGGGATAGTTGAGCAAAGCCCCTGCAAACTCAACCTTGGCGCGCAGGTTGGGGAATCCGCAGCCTTGGCAAGGCCTGTCGCCGCTGTTGCGCTCTTGGAAGCAGGGCGTGCTCTCCGCAGCCTGCGGTCGGAGGTTGCACAGACTGACCCGCTTCGGACGTCAACAGAAACTCGCGGCGCGGTGGGGACGCCGTGCCCCACCCATGAAAGGTTTCGGCCACGCGCCGATGCTACTAGCTCCCCACGCTCCTGAATCTTGGGGGTTAGCGGCCTGTTACATCGAGTGCAGGGCGATGCGGTTGCCTTCGCTGTCGAGCACGACGGCGCGGAAGCCATAGGGGCCGATCGGATGCTTTGGTTGGAGCACCTTGCCGGCGTTCGGCTCGACCGCCGCGACGGCCTGGTCAAGCCGCCCCTGGCAGTTGAAGTAAAGCAACGGCCCGTTCTGCGACGGCTGGCTCTTGTTACCTTCGCAGCCCGTGGAAAGACATCCGCCGACTCCGTGCTCGTCCGCGTGTGGCAGCACGGCAAAGCTCATGCCCTCGTGTTGCTGCTTCTTGATCGGCGCGCCAAGCACTGCCGAGTAAAAGCGTATCGTCCGATCGAGGTCGTTCACCGGTATATCGCACCAGACAATTTGGTTGCCGCTGCAGGCGGCGGGTTTATTGGCCGGCTGGATGATGCCCAGAGCGGCGCCCTGAGGATCCTGAAGCACTGCGATGCGACCGACTGTCGGCACATCGAAGGGGGGCGTCACCACCTTTCCACCCGCCTCACCGGCCTTCTTCGCAGTAGCATTCGCATCGGCAACCGTCACGTAGGCAAGCCACTGCGGAGGGATGCTCTCCATCGGCCGTTTCATCAGGCCCCCTATTTCCTTTCCCTGGTTCTTCCAGAGCGTGTATTTCGTGCCTGCGCCGGGGTACTCGCCAGTCTGCCATCCGAAGACCGCAGAGTAGAACTTGGTCGCGCCGGCTTCGTCACTGGTGAGCAGTTCGTTCCAGCAAAACCCACCGGCTGCCATCGGCTTCTGCTGCGTCTGTGGCGCAACGCCCAGGTGCATCTCCAGTTTGTCCAGGCATCCGTTCCAGCCGCGATTGTGGTCTTCCTTCACCTCCTCGTTCGGCAATTGTTCGTGCGTGATTTGAATTTCTGTCGAGCCCTTTCGATCTAGGAACTCCACGGTCACCTGCGACTCCCCGAACTCCAGCTTCGGATGGCCGCTGAAGTTCCAGGTATAAACCAGTTTGCTGGGCCGCTTCACCTCGCGATACAACCCATCCAAATTGACTTCACCCATCCCTTCCGATTTCACCCGGTAGTGATAATCCCCGCCGGGGCGGAGATTGATCTTGGCTGAAAGCACCTGGCAGGTCTCCGGCCCAAACCATTTCAATATGTCCGCCGGGGTCGTCCAGGCGGTAAAGACTCGTTCGCGCGGCGCCTGGATGAGGCGCGTAACGCGCAGTGCTGTGATGTGCTCGACGGTTGCGATCATAAAATTGCCTTTCGTTAATTGTTAATGTGCTTGAATACTAGCCGGTTGGCCCGTATCGCACTACTGGGGTGAATACCTACCTTGACCGCCCAGGTCTGCAGGCGCTTGGGCGCTTACGGCGCGGCTTTCGGTGAGTCAACAACCCTCGCAAAGCCGACGCACGAGGTTCCGGCCTTAGGCTCGCTGGAAGAGAGACGCTCCTCCCGGACCGCCCAATATTCTTCGGTCATCTGTTCCCTGCCGTGCGCGGGGTTAGGAACGAGTTTCCGGCGTTTACTGTCCACTACCAAGTCAAGGACTTCCAGCGGCACCTGCCCCAGGAGATTGGGAAGCGACTCGGGGATTTCAATGACGTCGAAGTTCTCCTTCCGCCACAGCGCAGTCTCAACGAACGCTTGCCACACCCGCGGGGATTTGCAACCGTTACCCCCGGCAGCGGATAAACGCCGATGCCCAGGTGTAACGAAGAAACCATGTAACTGATTTGACCGCTTAAACCCATCTAGCTCAATTCGAGCCCAAGCCTATGAATACCGTCACTTCACTCAAGACCGTCACCCGGAACGTCAAGTCCCTCGCGGAAGCCGCCTTGCAAGATACTGGTGGCCTGCTTCGCCTCGCGCCCAACTGGGTCCCGCGCTCTTTCCTCCAGCCCGGCTTGCGCATCAAGCTGCACCCCGACGATACCTACGCCTACGGCGCCGACCGCGGGGGCATAGACGAACGCTGGTTCGCCTCCACCACCGAGGCCGCCAATGAAGGCCGCGTCCTCGACGAGGGTCTGAGCTACTGCGTGGTGGACGGGCAGCGCTTCACGCTGCGCCAGGCAGTCGCCGATTGCGGCACCACCATTGTCGGCAAGGGCATCTGGAAGAAATATGGCCGCTGGCCCGTCTATTCCAAATTCTTTGACAACATGGGGCCGATCCCCCTGCACATGCACCAGAGCGCCAAGCAGGCCAAGCTCGTCGGCCAGGAAGGCAAGCCCGAGTCCTACTACTTCCCCCCGCAGCATAACAACGTCGGCAACAACTTTCCCTATACCTTTTTCGGCCTCGAACCCGGGACCACCAAAGCCCAGGTCCGCAAATGTATTGAGGATTGGAACAAAGGCGACAACGGCATCCTCGACCTCTCCAAGGCCTATCGTTTAAAGCCCGGCACGGGCTGGCTGGTCGGGCCCTGCATCCTCCACGCCCCCGGCTCCTTCTGTACTTACGAACCCCAATGGGGCTCCGACGTCTTCGGCATGTATCAAAGCATGGTCGAGGGCCGCTATGTCCCCTGGGAACTCCTCGTCAAAGACATGCCCAAGAGCAAGCACAAGGATCTCGACTTCATCGTGGACCAGCTCGATTGGGAGTCTAACCTCGACCCCAGCTTCAAGGACAACCACTACCTCGAACCCATTCCCGTGGCAGACACCCGCAAAGAAGGCTTCGTGGATCGCTGGATCGTTTATGGCAAGATCAACGGCGAACAGCTCTTTACCGCCAAGGAACTGACGGTCGAGCCCGGTGTCCGCTGCACCGTCAAGGACAGGGGCGCTTACGGGCTTATCTGCGTCCAGGGCACCGGCAAGATCAACCGCCAGCGGCTCAACAGCCCGAAGCTCATTCGCTTCACCGAGTTGACTGAAGACGAGTATTTCTGCACTGAAGACGGCGCCAATGCGGGCGTCACCTTCGAGAACACCAGCGAAGCCGAGCCGCTGGTTTGCCTGCGCTATTTTGGCCCCGAGGTGAATCCCGACGCTCCGGCCCTGGGCGCCTACCGCAAGAACAAGTTCTGAAGCGGGTCTGCGTCTATTGTGGCTCCAGCCCTGGGGCGCTGCCGGAATATGCCGCGGCAGCCCGGCGTTGCGGCACCGTGCTGGCGGGACGTGGCTTGACCGTCGTCTATGGCGGCGGGAATGTCGGGCTCATGGGCATCCTGGCTGATGCCGCCCTGGCGGCGGGCGGCGAAGTCATCGGCATCATCCCGCGCAAGATGGTCGCGCGCGAACTGGCCCATGCCGGCGTCACTTCCCTCATCCCTGTCAACTCCATGCACGAGCGGAAGCAGAAGATGGCCGACCTTGCCGATGCGTTCATCGCGCTGCCGGGCGGGATTGGCACGATGGAAGAGCTGTTCGAAGTCTTCACCTGGCTGCAGCTTGGCCTCCACCACAAGCCCGTCGGCCTGCTCAACGTGGCGGGCTTCTACGATCCCTTGCTCGAATTCCTCGCCCACATGCGGAACCAGCGTTTCCTCAAGCCCCAGCACTTTGAGACGCTGCTCGTCGAGGACACAGTCGAGCCCCTGCTTGACCGCCTCGCCCGTTTCAACCATCAGCCCGTCAGCAAGTGGATTGATCGAACGCTAGGGGACAGACGGTCCTGATTCGCTAAGGCCCCGGAAGACCCCCGAGCTCACCTGCGGCACGACCCCGGAGGGCAGCGGCAAAAGATGGTGAATGAATGCCAACGGACGGGTTGTGGCCAACGGTTGCGCGTGAGAGAAAGGTCACAGTCCGGTGACAGAACGTTTCTTCCCGCGGGGTTCCCCACCCCTACCTCCTTGGCGTCTGTCACCGGGCGCTCTGTTTAGCGCGAATATCATGGACAGCGGGGCGAAAGCGTGGTTGAAGGAAAGGCGACTATGGCAACGGAACCAAAGCAGGACTTGCTGAAGTGCATTCCCCCGATTACGGAGTTGCTGAAATCCGAGGTGGTTGTCGGCTGGCTGAAAACGCATCCGCTGCCGCTGGTGACCGATTGCCTGCGCGGTGCCGCTGCGGGCGTGCGCGAGGAAATACTCGTAGATTCGAGCGGCCGCTGCGGACCGGAACACGTCGCAGCCGGGGCAGTGCTTGCTCGCGCCGCCGCGCTGCTCGGTCAGGCCACCCAACCGCACTTGCGCGCCGCCATCAACGCGACGGGCATCATCCTGCATACGGGCCTGGGCCGGGCCGTGTTCCCAGGCAGCGTGGTGGATTCGATGCTGGCCGAATTGAAGGGCTACACGACGCTCGCCGTGGACCGCGAGAGTGGCGAGCGCATCGAACGGGACGAGTTGGTGGAGTACATCCTCACGGAGCTTACCGGTGCGGAAGCGGCTACCGTCGTGAACAACAATGCGGCTGCCACGATGCTGGTGCTGGCGGCGTTGGCGGCAGGGAAGGAAGTCATTGTCTCACGCGGCCAGCTTATCGAGATCGGCGGCTCGTTCCGGCTGCCCGAGGTCATGGCCCAGAGCCAAGCCAGGCTGGTCGAAGTCGGCGCAACCAATCGCACCCACCTCAAGGACTATCAGAAGGCCGTCACCACCGAGACCGCCGCTATCATGCGGGTGCATCCCAGCAATTATCGCGTCGTCGGCTTCACCAGTGAGGTGCCGCTGCGGGAGCTGGCGGACCTGGCCCGCAGCCGGGAATTGAGTATGATTGATGACCTCGGCGCAGGGGCACTTCTGGGCCTGGAGCACTTTGGCCTGCCGCACGAACCGACGGTGCGCGAGTCCATCGAGGCCGGCGCGGACGTGGTCTTGTTCAGCGGCGACAAGCTGATTGGGGCTAGCCAAGCCGGTGTAATCGTGGGCCGCAAGGAACTGATTGGGCGTCTCCGCAAGCACCCGTTGATGCGGGCGATGCGCGTGGACAAGACCTGCCTGCTGGTGCTGGAGCGGACGTTGCACCTGTTTCGCGATCTCGAATTGCTCCGCCGCGAGCATCCCACCTACCGGATGATTTGCACGACCGTGGGCGCGCTGCGCGCCCGAGCCAAAGTGCTGGTGGACGCGATCACCAACAAAGCCCCGAAAGCGGCGTTGAGCATTGATGCCGGTGCGGCTTACCTGGGCAGCGGCTCACTGCCGACGGAAGCCATCCCCAGCGTACTGGTGAGCGTGTCCGTCCCTGGCCTGAGCGCGTCCGAGTTGGCGCGCCGGCTGCGCCTGGATGCGGCGTGTGTGTTCAGCCGTATTGAGGGTGAATTGGTTCGGCTCGACATGCGAACCCTCACTGATGAGCAGGTGACCGCCATCGCAGAGGCGCTGGGACGGATTGCTCAATGAGCGCCGCCCGCAAGAACATTATGCTCGGCACCGCCGGGCACGTGGACCACGGCAAGACCGCCCTCGTGAAGCTCCTCACCGGCTGTGAGACCGACACACTGGCGGAGGAGAAACAGCGTGGTCTGACCATTGACCTGGGTTTCGCCCCCTGCCGCCTGGCCGACAAGCGCATCGTAGGCGTGGTTGACGTACCGGGCCATGTGGACTTCATCCGCAACATGGTCGCCGGCTCGCACGGCGTGGACGTGGTCATCTTCGTTGTCGCCGCCGATGACGGCATCATGCCGCAAACCCACGAGCATCTGCACATTCTCACGCTGATGGGGCTGCGGCATGGGCTGGTGGCCTTGACCAAGATTGACCTGGTGGAACCGGGACGGCGCACGGCGGTGATCGAGGATTTGCGCCGCTTGCTGGCGGGGACGTTTCTGGCCAACGCCCCCATCTGCCCAGTCTCGAACATCACCGGCGAAGGCTACGAGCGCTTCTTTGAGGCGCTGAACCAAACCGTGGACGCCTGCGAGGATCGGTCCAGTGCTGGGATCTTCCGCGTGTGGGTCGAAGACGTGTTCACCATTCGCGGCCCGGGCACAGTCATCACGGGCATCCCCACCAGCGGCAGGGTGCGCATTGGCGACTCGCTAACGCTTTTGCCGGCGGGCCGGGCCGGCCACGTCCGGCGCATGCAGGTCTATGGCGAAGGCGCCACCGAGGCGCGCGCGGGCGAATGCGTAGCGCTGAACTTGCCGGAAATTGACCATCAGGAGGTGCGGCGCGGCATGGTGCTCTGCGCGTCCGACGCCCTCGCGCCGGTGACGATGGCCGAAGGAGAGTTGCGGATCCTGAATTCGGTGAAGGGCAAGGTCGAAGACTTTCTGGAGGTTCATCTGCATGTCGGCACCGCGTCGGTGCTGGCCCGCGTCGCCATGCTGGAGGCGACCGAGATGGCTGCCGGGCAGAAGCAAATGGTCCAGTTGCGCCTGGCTGAGCCGCTTGCTCTGGTACCGGGCGACCGCTTTGTGCTCCGCGCCAATCTTCCGGCGCAGGATCAGACCGGCCTGGCGACTATTGGCGGCGGGCGGATTCTCGGAGTCAGCAACGTTCGCCTGCGCCGCAAGAAACCCTGGACCTTGACCTCCCTGGCGGCCCGCCGGGATGCGCTGGATGATCCCGAGCGATGGTGCGAATTGATGTTGCGTGAGGGCACGCCGCTCCCGGCCCGAGAGTTGGAGGGAAAGTGTCTGCTGCGCCCCGAGGAACTGACGGCATTGCTCGACAAGCTGCGGGCCAATGGCCGCGCCGTCCCGCTGCCGGGCGGCACGTTCACGCACAGCGCTGTGGTCGAAGAGACCGCCAGCAAAATGCTTGAGGCCGTCGAGGCTTTCCACGCCGCGAACCCACAGCGCGCCGGGCTAGGGCGGGACGAGTTGTTCTTAAGAGTGGGCGGGAGCGCGGAGGTCTGCGAAGTGGCCGCCGCGTGGCTAGTCCTTAACAAACATCTCGAACACCAAGGCACCGTGTTCGCGCGGGCAGGCTGGAGCGCCCGCATATCGGATCGCGAGCAGCAACTGAGCGACCGGGTCAGCGCCGCCTTCCAAACCGCCGGCTGGGCAGCTCCTACAGCCGCCGACCTGGCCGCGACCCTCGGCGAGCCGGTCGCGCGTGTCGAAAGGGCGGTCAACCTGCTGGCGGAACGCGCTGTCCTGGTCCGCCTCGACGAGCGCCTTTGCATCCACTGCGACGCGCTCGAAGCCGCCAAACAGGTAGTCCTGCGGCTGTTTGCCAAAAGGCCATCATTCTCAACGATGGAGTTCCGCGACGCCATGGGCGTGAGCCGGAAGTACGCCGTGCCCCTGTTGGATTACCTTGACCGAGTGCGCTTCACTGTCCGGTCAGGACATGACCGCACGCCCGGAGTGGAGGCGCGTAAGCTTTTGAAATGAAGATTGATTTGGAAAAGCGGCGGCGGGTAATGGAACGGTCAATGCGGCTGGGGCATTGCATCTGCGACCCGCGACGCCCCTGCCCTTGCGACGTGTTTCGCGACCAGGACATCTGTCCCTGCGCCGGGGAACGCCCGGACCCGGTGGACCTCTCCCAACTGAAGCTGACCGGCCTGGTGCGCAACGCCGGGTGCGCCTCCAAGATTTCCCCCGCTGACCTGGAGGCAGTGCTCACCCGGCTGCCAGCGGTGAACGATCCGGCAGTGATTTCTGGCCTGGCCGCGGCGGACGATGCCGCGATCTACCGCATCGCGGACAACCTCTGCCTGGTCCAGACGGTTGACGTGTTTACGCCGTGCGTGGATGACCCGCACCTGTTCGGCCGCATCTGCGCCGCCAATTGCCTGTCGGACATCTACGCGATGGGCGGTGAACCGCGCACGGCGTTGAGCATCCTTGCTTTCCCATCCGAAACCCTGGACGGCGAAATCATGTATCGGATGCTGGCGGGCGCTATGGAGACCTTAGGCCAGGCTGGCGTCGCGCTGATCGGCGGGCACAGCATCAAGGATGACGAGATTAAGCTGGGATTTGCGATTACGGGCCTGATTGATCCAGCAGTGGCTGCGGCGCTGGAAACCCCGCATGCCGGCGATGTCCTCGTGCTCACCAAACCGCTCGGCACAGGCGTCCTGGCCTTCTGTGAACAGGTTGGGCGCGGCAACGCACCGGGCATGGCCGCCGCCGCATCCGCCATGGCCACACTCAATAAAGCCGCCGCCGAAGCCATGAAGGCGGCGGGGGCCTCGGCCTGCACGGACGTGACGGGCTTTGGCCTGTTCGGCCACCTCATACGCATGGCGCGCCAAAGCCACCTGACTGCCCAGGTGTTCGCGGACGCCCTCCCCGCCTTTGACGGCGCAGTCGAGGCGTTTAGCGAGGGTATCATTCCCGGCGCGGTGGAACGAAACCGAGAGTTCCTGGGCGACGCCATGCAGGTGGCACCGGCTGTAGATGAGGCCCTTGTCCATCTGGGCTGCGACGCCCAGACCTCGGGCGGCCTGCTGATCGCCATCGCGCCTACTCGCCTGGAGAAGCTGCGCGAGGCGCTGGCCCAGCGAGGGGTAGATGCCTTTGTCATCGGCAAGTTTGTCGGTCCCTCGGACGGCCAAATTCAACTTACCAATTCGGCGGCAGAAGCCGCGCGCGGACGCCCACATCCGCGTGAAGCGATGAACGCACAACCCGCAGACGTGGGCGTCCGCGGCCCCTCCACCATGAATACGTCATCCCCTTCTGACCCCCACCAACCCGGCTGCTGCGCAAACATCTTCGAAGCCAAACCCGGTCCCGCGGGTTCCGCGGCCGAAACGCAAAAGGCATTCGGCGCCCTGATGCGCTCCGTGCAGACCGCCGGCGCCCTGAGCGAGAAAGCCAAAGAACTGATACTATTCAGCCTTGTGTTGCAGAGCCGGTGCCATCCGTGCTTCGACACGCATTATCAAAAGGCCCGCGAACTGGGCATCACGCAGGCGGAACTGGACGAAGCAGCCTGGTGCGCCATCGCTATGGGCGGCGCCCCCGTGCGCATGTTTTACCAGGAATGCCTGCGGCGGGCGCAAGCAGCGACCGACGCCAAGCCGAAATAAAAGTCGGATTCCGTTTGAATACCCGCCAAGCGTGTGCTGTCGAACTGAAGCAGAAGCTCCGTGGGGTCGCCGTGGAGCGGCGGAAGGAGCTACCGGAAAACAAGAGGAGAATAAGAGCGATACAAGAGGTAAACAAGAGCTAGACGAGAGCTAAACAAGAGGGCAACGCCTGTGCAACCGGCGTGCAACACGCTAGCAAGTGGCTTCTACCGGGCTTTGACTTGGCTATGCCCTCCTGAGCCTGAACGAACCGGACGGAGAATAAACGAAAGTCCGCTCCCCAGAAGGACGTGAGACGCACCCCGCGCGGACCTTTCGGCCAAAATCCGGTTGCCTGATCTCGGACGCCGGGCACATACTGCCGCCGTTGGGTGGAACCGAGGCAGGGGTTGCGCGAGTCCATTTTACGCCGAACGAACCCCGAGAGGTTCTGACGAATCGCTATCATGAAACTGCTTATCGGTCTCTTGGCGAGAATCCCCGTGCAGGGATTGGCTTTTACCCTGGCGTTGGTCCCCTTCGCCTCCCTGCCGACTCACGCCTGCACCATCTTCGTACTCACCGACACCAACCGGGCGCTGTTCTGCAACAACGAAGACTGGTCGGACCCAAAGACCAGAATATGGTTCCTGCCGGCCGGTGAGGGGTATTACGGCGCGGTGTATGTCGGCTTTGATAATGGTTTCGCCCAAGGTGGGCTGAACACCGAGGGCCTCGCCTTCGACTGGGTTGCAGGATACAAGGAACAATGGGAGCCGGATCCTCAGTTGCCGAACGCTCGAGGAAATTCCGGCCAGCAAATGCTCGAGACTTGCACCACGATCGCCGATGCTATCGCCTTTTACCGAGGACATCGCGGGTCGGGGTTCTCAAGTGCCAGAATACTCGTGGCGGACCGGACAGGAGCCTCGGTCATAATCGGCGCGAAAGATGGCAAGCTGCACGTTGAGACGGAACACCAATGCCGCGGGTTCGGCTATGGAGGGGCAACGCTCAACACGCTGCTCGCGATGTATCCCGAAGCCACAGTGACCAATGGCTTCAGCATATTGCGCAACTGCCGGCAAAAGGGCCAATTCGCCACCAAGTACTCTAATATCTACGATCTGAAGTCCGGCGACATTTACCTATACCCGTTTCCCGAGCGCGACGATCAGGAAAAACTGAACTTGGCCGCTGAGCTTAAGAAAGGACCCCATTACTACGACATGCCTCAAATCCAGGAGCAACTGGCTCAAGCCCCCCGCCCCTTGCCGACCAATATGAAGCGTTTTCCTATGGACGAGTTCAAACCGATTCCGGACAAGGAACCCGAAGTCACCGCCCACGTGCGTGCCATGATCCAGGACACCCTGAATGGCACAGCGCATCCCGATGATTACAGCGCGGAAATGTGGAAACAGGTGTTCCCGGTGCTGAAATCAATGCAGGCTGAGGCAAAACGGCTCGGTGACTTAGTCTCCTTGACCCTGGTGGACCGCAGTCAGGCAGATGGCCAGCGCAGCTATCGCTACCGGCTGGAGTTCCGAAATGTGGCAGTTCTCGAGCATGTTGTCCTCGATGCACAGAACAAGTGCACCTCGGGCGGGCCAGAATCCCTGGAATGGAAGTCCGGCGCCAATGCCGCTGCAGTACCCAGCGACGCAATTGCTGGAATCGGCGTCGTGCTGGGCGTAGAGGGAGAACACATTATCGTGCGAGGTATCGTCCCGGATTCCCCCGCAGCCGCTCAAAAAGAAATCCACGTCGGTGACCGGATCATGGCCGTTGCCCAGGACAAGGAGCCTGCTGTCCAGGTTCAAAATGGGCACCTCGCCCAAGCCGTCGCCTTAATTCGAGGCCTGAAGGGCACAACGGTTCGTCTGACGATCGTCCCTGCCGGAGAAGATGGCTCCCGCGCTCGGGTTGTGAGTTTTGTGCGCGGCGAACTGAAAGCACTGCGTCGCTAGGAAGATGATATGGGCGGCGTAGAATCGCTGGGGCCCCGTCCTCAACGCCCAGGCCAATTGTCGCACCGGCTTGAAGTGGCCATAAGAGTGAAGGGAGCCGCCCCGGGAAGAGCAAGTAGGGTCGAGGGGGCGGCGAGCTGGGTACAGGTTTAACACGAATGGCACGCACGATACGCTACGAGTGTGCCGGCGCAGTTTATGGGGGTGGAACTGGAGCACCGGCCACCGGCGCACAAAGTTCGCCTGCTCGCTGCCTTGCCACTCGTCGGACCTAACCGGAAAGGCTGGGCGAAGCGTGTGAGCAGACTACGCAGGGTTTCCACGCCCCGGCCACGGTTGGGCTTGATATTCAGAGCGCCCTGCCGACAAACTCGCCCATGAAAGAGACAATGAGAAACGCCCTGAAACTCCCCATCGCCCTTTGCGCCCTGCTCTATCTGGCCGGCTCGGCGACGGCCGCCACGCCTGTTGCTGCGGATTGGACGGCGGAACCCGCCGTCATTCTTACGCCCAAACCCTCGCTCAAACCCCGGATCAACGGCGCCAAGGTCTTTGGCGTGCGACCGGGCAATCCGTTTCTCTTCACCATCGCCGCCACGGGCGAGCGGCCAATGACCTTCAGCGCCAAAGCATTGCCGGCAGGACTGCAACTCGACGCGCAAAGCGGGCGCATCACCGGCACGCTCACGGACCTGGGAGAGCACGTCGTCACGCTCCGCGCCAAAAACGTGCGCGGCGCCGCCGAGTGGAAGCTCAGGATTGTTTGCGGGCCGACGATCGGCCTGACGCCGGCGATGGGATGGAACAGTTGGAACTGCTTTGCCAGCGCGGTCACCGCCGAGCACGTGAAGTCAGCCGCGGACGCCATGGTCAAGAGCGGCCTGATTAACCACGGCTGGACTTACATTAACATTGACGATTTCTGGGAGGTCAACCCTAGTCGCGCCGATGACCCCACGCTCCAGGGCCCGATGCGGGACGCGCAGGGCTTCATTCTGCCCAATCCCCGCTTCCCGGACATGAAAGGGCTGGCGGATTATGTTCACGGTCTGGGTTTGAAGATAGGCATTTATTCCTCGCCGGGGCCGTGGACCTGTGGCGGGTGCGTCGGGAGCTGGCAGCACGAGGAGCAAGATGCCGCGCAGTATGGTGCCTGGGGCTTCGATTATCTCAAATACGACTGGTGCAGTTACAGCAGCATCGTCTTGACCAACCGCCGGCAGCGGCAATTCGACCTGGAAACCTCCCAAAAGCCCTACCGCGTAATGCGAGCGGCGCTCGACAAGGTGCCCCGCGACATTGTGTATAGCCTCTGCCAGTACGGCGCGGCCAACGTCTGGGAGTGGGGCTCGGAGGTCGGCGGCAACAGTTGGCGCACGACCGGCGACATCCAGGATACCTGGAGCAGCTTGAGCCGGATCGGTTTCCGGCAGGCCGGCCATGAGAAGTATGCCGGCCCGGGACATTTCAATGACCCCGACATGCTGATCGTGGGCAAAGTGGGCTGGGGTCCCAGACTGCACCCGACGCGGCTCACGCCCAACGAGCAGTACACCCATATCTCGCTTTGGTGCCTGCTCTGTTCGCCGCTGCTCATCGGCTGCGACATGACGCAGTTGGACGATTTCACCCTGAACCTGCTCAGCAACGACGAGGTGCTCGAGGTGAACCAGGACCCGCTGGGCCGGCAGGCGGCGCTCATCAAGCAAGACGGCTCGCTCGAAGTCTGGGCCAAGGAGATGGAGGACGGCTCGAAGGCGGTCGGTCTGTTCAACCGCGGTGACGCTGAAGCCGTGGTGGGCGTCACGTGGCCGGAGCTGGGAATCAACGCCCCGCAGCCGGCCAGCAGCCGCAGCGGCGCGGAAGAAAACGGCGCGGGCCGGTTGAGGACGTTGGGCCAGCACAGCGGCAACCGCCAGCTTGTGCGCGACCTTTGGCGGCAAAAGGACCTGGGCCACTTCAAGGACCAATTCCAGACACCCGTCCCGCGCCACGGCGTAGTGCTGGTGAGAGTCTCGCCGGGGAAATAACGGTCGTCCTCGCGTCTCGCCTGCCCCCCTGCGGATTGCCGGCCGAAAATGGGCAGGCGATATGCATGCCCTACTTTGTCGGCGGGGCAGGCTTCGCGCTCTCCCGCGGCACGGCGAAACAAGGCTCCAGCGCTCCGCAGGTGCTACATTCCAGGCAGCGGATGCAACCGGAGACATTCACTTTCTGGTCCACCTTCACCCCCATGGGACAGCGGCTGCGGCAAAGGTTGCACTCGACGCATTCCTTCGGGTTGAAACGCAAGTGGAACAGGCTGAAGCGATTGAACAAAGCCAGCAGCCCGCCCAGCGGGCACAAGATGCGGCACCAGGGCCGATGGATGACCAGCGCCGAAGCGAAGAAAGCGATCAGGATTAGCGTTTTGAACCAACTCATCGGCCAGCCGTTGCCCGCCATGACACTCTGGGCGGACACCGGCAGACCGGCTTCCAACGCGCCTGCGGGACAGAGGCGGCAGATAGAAATCACCTGGTCACCAAAGGGAATGCCCTTGAAGCCGAGCACGAAGGGCAGCAGAATCACCAACCCTACCAGCACAACGTAACGGAAGTAACCGACCCAGGCCGGTAACGCCACCTTCTTGATCGGGATTCTGCCCAGCAAATCCTGCACGAACCCGAAGGGACAGGCCCAGCCGCAGGCCAGCGACCCACTTGTCGCCGCGACCAAGAGCAGCACGCCGAGCAGCAGGTAGGGTATTTCCAGGGTCACCGGCAGCAACGCGGCGTAATTGGCCACGACACCGATCGGGCAGGCGAACGAGGACAGCGGACAGGAGTAGCAGTGGAAGACGCACCCAGGGATGCCGTGCAGCCACTGGCCCACCGGCGCCAGCCATACCCCCAGGAATCCCGTCTGCACCCAAGGACGAAGCCGCGACAGCTTGCGGCCAAGCTCAGTCGGCGGACGCTGCCTGCACTCTGGCACCGGGCATTCCATAGCTAACTCTGCGCGTGGACTTCGGACTTTGGCCTTCGGCCTTCGGGTTTCATATCAGTGGCCGCGCCATGCGGCCGGGAAGTCATTTCACTCAGGTAGGGCAAGGCGTCTTGGCAGCCGTATCCACGCGCACTTTCCAATTCGGCGCCTCGGTCTCGCGGTTCTGTCTGGCCCAGCGCTCCAGCGCCTCGGGGTCATCCCCTCTTGGCGGCGGCGGGGACGACACCTTGCTGGCGTATTGCAGCCCGTCGAAGGAGAAGGCTTTGATCAACTGAGTCTCCCACGCATTGCCCCCATCAACCGTATCCACGCCGGTCAGGTGCCGCGCCCCACAGAACGTCAGGATGATCCCGATCAGGGCGGCAATGAAGCCCGGCCAGAAGTCATGACGCTCCAAGCCACGCAGCGCGGGATTCAGCGGGGGTTGAAGCACGCGCCGCATAGTCAAGCCCGGAACAAGCCGAAGTGGCGGAGACGGATGGGAATCGAACCCACCTGACCCTTTTTGACCCAAGAAGTGTTCATTTTCGCTGATTTTTGACGTTGTTGGACATGCTTGACAAGGGTGAACGTTATACTAAAGTGTTATACCATGTCGAGCGTTCATAAACTTACTCGCAAACCCAATTGGATATGCTTTTACACCGACCATGAAGGTAGGCGTCGCTGCAAATCCATGCTGACCACTAACAAACAGGAAGCAGAGCGCCTTTGCAATGAAATTCAGAATATCGAGAACAAAGCCCGGGCGCGCCGGTTGACGCCAGAGCGGGTACACAAAGTGATCGGTCAGGTAGTTGCCGACGTGATGGAGTCGCTCGGCACGCCAATCGAACGGAAGACCATCCGTGAGCATTTTGAGGGCTGGATTTCTACCAAACAGGCTTCGCCGGGAACGCTTGCTCGTTATCAGCAAATCGTCCGCAGGTTCCTGGGCTTTCTGGGGCCGAAAGCCAATAAAGACCTGTCTTCGCTCATGGCGGAAGATATCGAGCGGTACCGGGATGCCTTGCAGGGCACAGTTGCTCCGACCTCAGTCAACGTTCATCTCAAGGTAATTCGCGTCTGCTTGGAGTTGGCCACCAGAAAGAACACTTTCGATAAGAATCCAGCTCGGCTGGTGGAGAATCTTCCAACCAATGACCGCCACGAACGACGAGGCTTCACATTGGCTGAGTTGAAGAAGGTGCTGACAGTATGCAGCGACGATTGGAGGACGGCCGTATTGCTTGGCATTTACACCGGCTTGCGCTTGGGCGACATCCAGGCCCTCACTTGGGCCAACCTTGACCTCCAGAACACCGAATTGACGATCCGCACACGCAAAACGGGGCGAGTGCAAATTTTGCCAATCGCCAAGCCACTGCTGCGGCACATCGAAAGTCTGCCGGCTGGTGATGACCCGAAAGCCCCATTGTGCTCGGCACTGCAAGGCAATACCGTTAGTTGGCTATGGCCAACGACGGGCGTGAGCGGCGGGGAGTGGCCGCCACGGACGCCTGAAAAGTAACTGACCTGGACGGCCACTCCCCGTCCGCTCCACGCCATGGTTGGGCCAGATCATGGTTTGAGCTCCCGGACCAATTCCACCGTATTTGTCTTGCTGTGCATTGTGTCGATCACCTCAAGCTCAACTTTCGTGCCAACCCGGCCATGGGTCATGTCAGCGCATCGCTCGGCCGCCTTGCCAGTTGTCGCGGTGCCGTCAATTTTCTGGATGAGAAGGCCGGAAGAGAGCCCCGCTCTTGAGGCTGGCCCACCGGGGAAGACATGACTGATCGTAAGCTGGTGCTCCTGGATTGCAAGCTGAACACCGACACCGGCGAGGTGCTCTTTCTGGTAAGCCGCCACGGTCTTGGAGGTAGCAAAAGCTTCAATCGCAGCCGCTACAAGAAATAAAAAGGCGCACAACAGGCCAATTCTAAGGCTGTTTTTGAAATCTATAACAAAGGTGCGCTTGCGCTCGGACGCATTCTTCTGAAAGGCCCATCTCAACCCGAGCCTTAAGAAGAAGGTATTGGAAAGGAGGATGGCCGGAAGCTCGATGGTTCCATGGGGCAGGGCGGCAACAAGAAAGTAAGAAACTCCCCCGTGGACCAGCAACCCACCAAGGAGAAGTCCCACTAGAAGGGTGTGCAACAGGGGGGCAATGGCCAGGAGGAAGCTCCCACACCAACTCAGCAACATGGCTCTCAAGTTCGTCCTAAGGATGATGATGAAAGCCGCAAATCCAGTCTCAGGACCTCCAATATGCTCGCACACTTGGTCAACCAGGCCCGGTTTCGTAATGCCAACCACCACACCTGCAGCGGTTGCCAGAAAGAAAAGGCCAAGAGTAATGACCAACCATGTTTTCGCACCACGAACCAGGCTCCAATAACTTTGAGCAAGCGCGAGCATTGATGTTAGGCCCAACGATCAAGATCACCGATGAGCGGCATCCGCGGCCAATCGAACTCACCGTAGGTGTTGCCGACAGCCTCAATGGACAATGCTGACATTAAGATGGCCCCAAGGCAGTGGTAGTACCAGCCGTCTCTCTTCTCTTTGGCTGCATCGAGATGGTACTGCGCACTGCGCAACAGCAAAAGTTGGGGGTTGAACCTACGTTCTGTTTTCGTGCAGACGATTGACATAGCTTCTAGTGGTCTAACGGTGAGCTCACTGGCCGGGAGCAGCCGCCAGCGCCCTCGCCAATGAAAGCAAGCTGAAACGGCTGCTCCCGGTCCAGTGCAGCGGAAAGTTATGGTTTCGTCGTTCGGTCATTGAACAAAGACGACTAGCGCCCGACCGAGGCTTGGGACAATTAGACGGTATGTTCCCCGGTTCGGAAGCAGCGAGGGCACCTCCCAACAGTCGATGCGCTCGGGCGGTGAGTGATCTTTGCGAACCTCTCGGTAGGTTAGTCCCAATCCCAGGCGCTCCCCGCGGTCTGATATCAGCCGCGCATGTTGCACGGATAGAGGTCAGGCACAGCCGCCGACAGCGACTGAGGCCGACAGAAAGGGCACATGAATAAGAACCAAAGCAGCGAAACGGAACGGAAGGCGGCTGTTGCCTGCACCGATTTGTTGGACGGGAGTATACTCATCGAAACATCCCCCACGGGTAGAGTGCCGTGAGAATAGGAAGTGCCAGACCCAGGAACAGAAGCGTCCGTGTCGCGTCGCCGCGTCGGCAAAACATGGCCTGAACGAGCGCGCCCAAGAGCAGCACCACCACGCACAGAAAGTAACCCTGGCACACTCCATAAGTAGCCTCTGGGCACCGAATGTACGGCGGATTATGCCTCCAAAACCAGAACCGGCCAACCAATAAAACCGGGGCACCCATCGCGATGTATCCCTTGAACGGGAAGATCACAAGTGCAATCCATTCGTCACGCGTACCGGGTAGGACTTTCATTGCTCCAACTGCGCAGTCCAACTATGATTATGCGACGGCCAATTGTTGATCCAGGATGGGGCCTTCCACGTTCCTCTCAGGTGTAAGTTGTTGATTACCAGCCTCATTTGCGTTGACCTCCAGGCGTCCGGTTCGTATATCCGCAGCCGACTTCTTCCCGTCTCTTTGTGCGTAAGTTGCTCATTATCAACGACGCTTGTCCGAAGAATACGACGGCTGGTTCGTATATTGCAAGCCCGAAATGCTGGTCGAAATGATCGTTTTTCCCGGAGCCTTGGACAGCTTTTCTCCCACACCCCTGGCTAAACTGTCCGCGTTAAATTCTGCGTGGCATGCGATGTGGCTACCAGCTTCCTGACCCCTAGCGTCAACCCCTAACGTGAACCATGTTGAGGGTTGACCGCTTTCCCCCTTTCGGGCTTTATGGTGAGCGGATGCGGTAGAACGGGGTGGGGTAGTTCGTGCATTGAGGATCACTGAAATAAATTGAACCGGTAGTGAGTGCTCAGGCTGAAATTCCTGCGGAGACTCGTGGCAGTAAGAAAGTGCGGCGGAGGCCTACACTCGCAGCAGGGCTTGTGGTCGCGCTTTCGGTCGTCATCGGCATTCTGTGGTTCTGTCGTGTCCCGCCCGATCCAACAAAGCTTGTATTCACGACGCCAACTGCTCCCTTGAGAACAGCAGAATCGCATTCCGCCAATGCGACCAATATGGATTCCGCTCGCTACCGTTCCCCGGAGGAGGTGGAGGCAGTAGACCACACAAAGCTGACCTTTGTGGGGAGTGGCTCGGAGGCAGAGACAAAAGCGTTGGTTTCCAGGATGTTTCAAGTCAGCAAGGTGTGGCTTGATCCTGCGCCTACGGCTGCGACCTACTTGCTTCAGGAAACCATGACTGTTTCTTCGATCGATCCACGCAAACGGAGGAAGACAGAGCAGAAGCAGCACGGGCCCTTTTCAACTACGCCAATGCGCCTGCCGCTCCCTGCGAAGCTGGTGACCACCGGGTTGAGCAAGGAGGGACGACAGAACTTGGACTCGGTTACTGAGCGCCGCCTGGTCCGAATTGGGGCTACGCTACTTACGCCCCTCGACTACATGGCGAACGAACCAGGCTCCTACAAGCTGAAGATGGTTGGGCAGACAACCTGGAAATCCCGGAAAGTACTTGGTGTTGATGTGGAGTTCGATAACTGGATACAGTGCAGGATCGGAATGGGTCCGCAGGAGAGTAGCGGGTGGTACTATGGCACCCGTGAGGTCAGATTCCTGATTGACGCAGAAAATGCAGTTCCCCTCATGATCATTGCCTACACAGCCCCAGGTGGACACTACGATCCAAGAAAAGGGACCACGTGGGATTTCGACCCCAAATTCATCCCCGTAGGCAGTGGATTAGCCCCGCGTTCTATCACTTGGCACAGCAAAGACGATTTTCGAGGACGGTTTCGAATGCGTTTGAATTTTCAGGCAGTCAACGGCGTCTGGATTTTCCGAGACGGAGAAGAACGGCAGGGCGGGCTTATTTCCAGCAACCCTGATCTTTCACCCATGCGTCGACTTGATGAGGATCTCTGGGTCTGGAAGTGGGAGCTGAAAAGCCTCCTATTTAAGGACTCAAAGCAAAGTCCGCCGAGCATCACCCCAAAGGGCATGGATAATTAATCGGGCCTTTCTTGACGCACAACAACCTGCCCGCGCCCAACCAAATCAGGCGGACGACCCCTACCCACCAAATCACCCCTCCTTGCTGGGATAATACTCAGGTGAGGATCTAGCCCTCCAGGCAAGATCCCCACCCGCCACCAACCCTCTCTGAGGTGTTGGGTTTTCTCGTTTCAACCCCCAATCCCCAAATACTTATGTCCCCTCAAGCAGGATTCTTACTCCAAACCGAAATTCTCCCCCGTCTCAAAAGCGCCATCCCCAACGTCGTTCACTACGTTGGCGCTGAAGATCACAACGAGCTAATCTAAGATGCAACAGCAATGACAGCCAAGCTCATGCACAACGTCGAGGCAGCAGGGAAAACGGTGACCCAACGAAATATCGCCTACAAGGCAGCCCAATGGTCACCCTGAACCTGTGAACAGCTTTCGCCCAATTCCCACCGAAACACGATTGACAGTCGTGTGTAAACTCGCTTAAATACAATCGGTTGGCCGGAATGAATGAACAGACGCGTGGGAGACGCAGATGGACGAGAAGCTGAAGCGATTATTGTGTGTTTTATGGGTAGTGGGGGCAACGGGCTGCCTCGTATTCCTGTTCAGCGGCTGCTCGACGGTTCAGGAGTACAGCCTGTCGTACAAACTGTGGGACGAGGACTTTCGAAAGTGGAGCGAACCATCACCAAACCCGCACCTGGCCATATTCGAAACCCCAGGCCATACCAACCTGCTCGTGGCGTATGACGCCTATAGCGAGAAGCACGCTGGGGTCAAACGGCAAGCGTACTATCTCCAGCCGAATCAAGGGCGGATTGGTGCGAGAAAAGCACCTAAATTTGTCGCTCCTGTTCCAGCAAGCGGCATGCAGTCAATTCCAGTATTTGAAGGGACGGCGTTTGCTACTAACCCGCCAACACACTTGACCAATTATGCCATCCTCTCGGCGTCTGGCCGGGAATTCACATTGCATCCGCAGGTGGAAGCCCTGGAGCCTTTCCAGTTGCCTGTCTATCCCGAGAGCTCCGGCACGCTTACTCACGTTGCCCTGACCCCGTTGGCCGTCGTTGGTGACACGGCCATGGTGGGACTGGTTGCCGGTGTTGTGGCCCTTTACGCGCTGTGTCAGTCGGCTTTTACTTTCTCGCCTTGAAGCAGGTAACGCTGCCCCATAAATCGCCCTGCGCCTCAATCCAACGCAAAGAATTACAACCTGCTCTTCCCCGCCGCCTTCACCTTGGCCCATCTGGCTCTGATGGCGGCAGCAAGGGCAGCTCTGGCCGCAGCCGAAAAGTGCTTTTTGGCCTTCTTCACAGGTTTGGTGGCTCCTGCTCTAGCCTGTGCCGCCATCCTCTTTGCAACCCCGGCTCGAATGTTGGCAAGTCCCTGGGCGCTCATCTTCCTCTTGGGTTTCTGTGCAGGTCTAGCTGATGGTGCTATCCCTTTGATCCTCGCCCATCTTGCCTTTTTAGCCGCTCGCATCTTGGCTCTGGCAGCACCACTGAATTTGTACTTCCTGGGGGCTTCAGTTGCTTGAGCAGGAGTGGATGCCTCGCCGCTCAGGAGTTCAGTCAGTTCATTCTGCAGGGCATCAATTCTTTCTTTGACGTCGGCTGCTTTACGAAGTTGTGTTGGTGTAATATTGATCATGATGGTGGGAGTGTGGATGGATTTGGGGTGGAGGTCAAGCCGAAGAAGCATGAACCAACACCGCTTTCTGGGACTTCAAATATTCCTGCAGGGTGTCAATCCCGGTCGCTTGGGTCCGGACTGCTTTTCGGCCGGGCTGCTTCATCATCTTGTAATCAATGAGCCTTTTGCCAATGTGCCAGATTTGAATGTAGCCGTTATCGGTTTTCCAGAGCTGCCCGTTTGCTAATGGGGGGGATAATATACGTCAATGGAAAGGGTAAAGGATTCCGTTTGTTCCGGGACTGTGGTGTTTGCCAGTCACTTGAGCTCGAAAGTGGCCACCCCTCCTCCCCCTACCTCATCAGGGTTACTGCCGTAGGTCGGGTTTCCATAGTAGCAACCATATACTCGACCGGCGTTGGCTGAAGTGAAGGTCAACTCCGCATATTCGACCGCCCCAGCCTCGTCCGGATCGGTGTAATTCCCCTGAATGATGGCCACTATAGGACTGTATTGGGTGAATGTGTAAGTCCCATAATGTGTGCTACCGTTAGCCTCGATGGATGTGAACGTGCCATCGCTGCCATAGTGTTTAACCACTCCCGCCACGTTATTTACATTAAACTGAACCGTCTTGCCAGCCAGCGTTGCAGGCACGAGATTACTCACCTGCGAAAACGTCATCGTCCCTGAGCCGGAATCATGCTCGCTCGACCATGCGTAGTTGGCGGTGGTGGCGCTGGTGAACCTCAATTCGACGGTTGTGACATTGGTTGTGCCGAGCGCACTCATCATCCCAATATCCACATTTGTAAGTAACGCGCTGTTGGAGCCTGTTTGGATATACGTATAACTGCCTGCGCAGTAATCGTTCGCGTTGGTATCATCGCCCGTGCCGGTCTGAGCCCAAGTGCTATCGCCCCAAGTCATGGCGATGGTTGGCTTGCCGCCACTGGGCTTCGCCGTCGCCGCATAGCCCGCCAGCGACATCGGCGCCACGACGCCGATGAATTTGACCTCATTGGTCGTTGACACGTTGCCGGCCGCATCCACGGCACAGGCTTGGAGGATATTCGTTCCGAAGAGGATCCGTAGATTCGCGGCGCTCCAGTTGGTAAAACCGTTAGCCGTCTCGCCTGCAGTCCAGCCCCCGTCGTTGATTTGAACCCAAACCTTGGCAACACCCACATTATCACTGGCTTTGCCCGTCACGGTGATGACGGAGTTGCTCCACTTCTGGTTGGCGGTCGGGAAGGTAATGGTGGGCTTCACCGGAGGCGTCACATCCTTGAAATTGGCGATGATCGTGAGATTGGAGGCCATGGTGAAAGTGAGCGTGCTGTTGGCGCTCATCGGCACACCGCCACTCCAGTAATAGAAAGCGAAGCCATTAGTGCCCGCGGCCTTCATGGTATAGCTGCTGCCGACTGCGAGGAGTTGGCCGTTATAATTGGGTGTGAGTTTACCCTCCCCAACGATTTGCACGGTGAGAGGGGCACTAAGAATGTAATCGAGTTTCACCGTGTTGGTCAGGGAGAAACTGCCGCTGGTGTCCACCGCGTAGGCAGCAAGGGTGTTCGTTCCCGGAATCAAGGTGACCTGTTCGGTCCAATTGCTTCCGTGGTTGAGCAAGGTTGCCGAGGTCCAACTCCCGCTGTTCAATGAAACCCAAACATTGGAAACGGCCACGTTGTCGCCGGCTTTGCCGCTCACGGTGAACACCGAGTTGCTCCACTTCTCCCCGCTCTTGATGGGGTTCGTAATGCTCAACGTCGGCTTGGTGATGTCCACGAAATTGGCCACAAAGGTGAGATTCGAGGCCATGATAAACTTGAGGGTCGCGCCGTTGGTGATGACGTTGCCCAGGCCGTCCGTCCAGTCGACAAAACCAAAGCCCTTGTCCGGCTTTGCTGTCATGCTGTAACTCTGGTTGATGGCCAGCCAAGCGTTGCTGTAATTGGGCGACAGGCTTCCGAGACCCGTCGTCTGCACCTGCAAGGGCGCGCTACCCAAATTCGCAAGTGAACAATAAAAATTGCTGGCCGTATCCGTGCGAGCAGGGGTACTAATGCCTGAGCCTGAGGAGCCAAACACGTACAGGTTCAGCGGTGGATTGGATCCCCAACTGGCGATAGAGTAGCTGGCAACGGGCATTTCATTATAATATCCAGTCAGGGTTTCGGTTGAACCGTTGTAACTGAGTGTCAGAACGCCAGTGGCCGCACTAATTGTTTCGTTCGTAGCCGAGGCATTGGTTCCTCCAGATAGAACCAGAAGGCTTATACCGTTGAAAGACCCACTGTTCCCCAATGGTGTCGTGGTATCCATGTAGTTAGAATTCGTTTCAGCAGAGAATTCTGCTGCCGTCCCATAAAGGCCGTTAGGCCAATCGAACTTCGCGCCTCCCGTGTTATTGGCTTGGCCCAAACTGAAGTGAACCGTGTAAGGATTCGCGCCATTTTTGTATACGATCCCAAGACCCATTCCGTTTTGAGACGATTCAGCGCTGGTGGCGGTCATCGACCTCCCTGAAAGGTTTATGGTGAGCGAAGCGATCCACCCGTTCGAGGTCGCGATAAAATCAGCGGCGGTGCCGGCGAGAAAAATAGCCGCATCGTCAAGTGAGGGATTCGCGGTATCGGTATATTGGAACGTGCCGGTTCCGGAATTGTACGTGATGCTGGCAGTCTTCGTGCTCTGGAATTCCGGACCGAACGTATAGGGCTGGGCCGTCGCTTGAGCAGCCAGTATTAGGCCGAGCCAGGCGATCAGCGCGGGCAGGATATACGGTTTCCTAAGGGAAGTTTTCATAAATTCACGGTTGCAGGTTTTCCTGCTCAGTTCTTTCTTTGGTAATCTGCATTTCAGGTCTATTCCGGCTTTTCTCAAGGCTCCGTGGCGTGGTTCCCCTTTCCCGACCGCGCCACCCTCAAGGGCAGGCCACTAGCCCCCATCCCATACAGAGGAAAGCGCCGAGCAAGGTTGCAGGAAATCTCATGGGGAATGGCATAGAATGTAGCAGGGTGAGCATTCGATTGACGCTCGCCTGAAGTCCATCTCGCAATTTCCACTGCCAAGTTCACAAACATCTGGCTCCCAACAAGATCACCCCGAAACCAGCAAGCCCTGAAGGCCCCTCGCTGATTACTTTTTCTATTACACGACGAATTACAACACAAAGCAAAGAGCCTGTCGATGAAAATAACGTTTTAACTGCTTCCGTACCTTTACGTATATTTGCCCCCTCCTGCCTCGATTCCCTTCCTGCTGGTATGATTTCAGGGTGACGACTTAGCCCTCCAGGCAGATCCCCACCCGCCCTCACCCTTTTTGAAGGTGCTGAGGGTTTTCTCGTTTCAACCCCCAATCCCCAAATCATTATGTCCCCTCAAGCAGGATTTTTACTCCAAGATCAGATTATCCCCCGCCTCAAATCCGCCATCCCAAATGCAGTTTCCTTCATCGGTTCAGAGGATGCCGAGGAGCTGGTTCAGGACGGCACCTTGATCGCAGCCCAAATGATCCATAACGCAGAACAATCAGGTAAAAAAGTCGTCCGAAATCCTAGTGCTGGTCGTCGAGGTGCCAGGAAAGTCAGGACCATCAGCGCAGGCAACGTGGCCTTCTACACGATCCAGAAGTTGAAGTGTGGCAGAAGGTCCACCGGTTCAAGCGTGGTCGATGTTTACGGTTCAGGCACGCAGATCAACGGGACCACCAGATTGACTTCCCTGGATGAAGCTGCGCCGATGACCAGTGTTGATGACGGTGGCGAACCTTTAGTGCTACATGACGTTTTGAGCCGTGATGAAGAAGATCCAGGAACACGAGCCGCCAGGAAAATGGACTGGGAGACGTTCATGGCCTCTTTGTCAGCAAGGGACCAAGCCATAATAAATTGCCTGCTCGAAGGAAAACCGCTCGCATCACTAGCGCGCAGACGGCACCTGAACAGCTCGACGCTGCTGTATCACAAACGTCGCCTTGCTGATGCCATAGCCAACTTCATGGGCAGCGACATCCTGATCCAGATTCGTCGCAAGCCAAACTGGAAAGATAGCCTCGATGCCTCCCGTGAACGTTTGGCTTGTCGAGATCAGCGCAGGCACCTTTAATCGGCGACCACACCCCTGCACCTGCTTCTTCTCCTGCGGCTGTCAAAGGCTCTGGGAGAGGGGTGGGTGCAGGGGGATTGAAAAGCGGTGCAGATCTCGTCGTTAGCTGGGAGCATGGGCTGCCCGGAATTTGCCCGTAACCAGCATTGGCACCAAATCCGGATGAGGCTCAGCAATTGGTGAGACTCCTGTTTAACGATGAATGCCAGGCCCATACTCGTCTCAAGCCGGTTTGTGGGTGCCGCGCTACGGGCCCAGGACGCTAAGATGGGCGCGCATCCAAAGCATATCTATATTGTTCGCCGGGATGGTCGTGAATTGTTTCTTAACAGTTTCTTGCCCCATCGTCTGGGGAGGTTGAAATTCCGCTGTCCGATAGCGATGCATTTCCCCGTGGCCATCCGCAAAAGAAAGTCCTCCCGAACCGGCATGGTAGGCAGCGGGGAAATTAGGAATCTCGTTTACGGTCAGGTAAAACGGGAATTCACCATCGTCAATGCTGTCATCCCGCTCATCAATGAACACGAATGTTAGGCTCGGCGAGATCCGCGTGATATCGCTCAATTTGTGGAATGACTTGCCGTCGAAAGCGCCATCGGGAGTGCCCATGGCGACGCTCATGGAAACATTTCGGCACAGGGGATAACGGACGCCCCCTTCAAGGCACGTCACCCGGCTGGCGGCACAGCGATAAACCACGGCAGACTTGGTGTATGGACCGAGTGTGGCCCATTTGACATCCAGGAGCAGAGAGGTGTTTGTATTATCCGTTGTATTGGGGGTTATGGGGTCGAGCCAGCCCGACAGCCAGTTTTCATTCTGGACATGTGCCGACTCGTCCTGCCATATGTTGCGGGCGAGGGAATCATTGTTATCATGGGCGTACATGAGCCAGCCGAGCTGCAGTTGCCTGTAGTTGCTCATACACTGGGCGGCTGTGGCCTTGGCCTTCGCCCTGGTTAGCGCCGGCAGCAGCAACGCGGCCAAAATCGCGATGATAGCGATGACCACCAAAAGTTCGATCAGCGTAAATGCTGGATCATTGGTGAACCTCCTGGTAGATCCAAAACTTTCGTCCGGTTCCTCTTGCCGGTCCGGCCTTTTCATAAAGTTCTGTGTTTGCCAGTTCATAAGTCCCGTGAGCGGCAGAGTCAACAGGAATTTAGCGCCCTGCACCGACACTTCGGCACTGGCACCATCAACTCCTGATCCACAAACCCTCAATCCCGCAAACCCTTGGCTTTACAGGCACTTCTGTTGCTGGCTGCTGTGCTCTTGCGTGGCCTGAAGTCACGGTTGGGCTCCATTTTGCGATTGCCAGGTCCGGTTCCTAAACTTGGCGGGCTTCAATTTCTCGCTGCCGCCCAAAATCCAGCCCCACATCCCTGAACTCCCTGGATGATCAACTTCTTGAGGATACGGGGTGGTCAGGCTCGCCGGTCATTGTAGAAAGAGGACCAAAATCTCGTTTGGCTGGGGATTGGAGTTTGCCGGCCACGATCTTGATTCATCCCTCATTACCCTGCCAATCATACAACAACCCCTCCAGCACCCGGCCTCCAATTGTATAATAACGGGGACTTGGCCTGAAAAACCGCCACAAATGCCCCACAACCGACCGATCTCCTTTTCCGCTATCTGATACCCTTTACCGGAGAAAACAGCTCCCAGGCCCTTGCAGCTTCAAAGCCTGTACCGCCTGTGATGCTCTTTATCGTTAACGCCAGAACCGCACAAGACAACGCAACCCGGCCAAGGAATCCACAAATATCAGCAAAAACGAGGAAACATGCTGGAATTCAACAACTTCCGCATGGTGAACGTGATTGAACTGGTCTCAAAGTCTCAGAAGTCTCACAAGTCTCAAGGTCTCAAAGGTCTCAGAGGTTCCAAGGTTCCATGTTCACATTGATCCCGAGGTTAATCCCAAGGTTCCAACGTATCATCTTCTCCAACATCCAAGGTCAGGCTGGTTCGAAGGTCACCACGAAAGAATGTGAAGGTCAGGATGATGGATGAATGAAAGGGCGAGTTCTTTGGGTTTGGCGAGGATCTGGAGCATAAACACCCGCCAAAGCCACAAACCAATCAACCAGGCGACCAGGAAGCGAAATCAACCCGCCAACCTCAATTCTGCCCTGGTGACCTTCTTTCCATTGGTCTCAAGGTCTCAAAAGTCTCATTTGCTTCTGCTTTTGAGACTGACTTTCCGAGATCATCATCGAAATCAACCTCAAAATCATCGTCAGATCTTCAAAAGTGATCAATCAGGGCATCAATCAGGTAATCTTCACAGGAATCTTGAAAAGTATCTTCGAAGGCATCCATCAGGGCATCATCAAAGGCTTCTTCAAAGGTATCTTCGAAAGCATCTTGAAAGGCATTATCTCGATTTTTCTCTGGGTGATTGATGCGGGTGGTCGAAATGCACCACCCAGATTTGAAGCTACCATCCGTTCAAACCAGCTTCGTGAACTGGCATGGGGTATTGTGTATTCGGGTTCAGGTTCCCATTCCTCGCTGCCGCCTTGAATCCAAAGAACCGGGAAGAAGTGCAAAGCCACCCAAAACTCAGGATACGGACGATTCTTAAAGATACCGGTCGCCATTGTTAAGGAGCACGGTTCTTTAAGAAAGCTGAGCAGGGTTTCAGCTTCATTCCTACGCTGCCGCCCAGAATCCAGCTCAGCCCCTCCTCAATCCATCCTCGCGCTGGTATAATCCCTTGAACAACAACGACAAACCGGCTCAGGAGGACGAGGAATCCTGAAAACCGAACCAAATTGGTGCACTTTTGCCGCTTGGACCTAAAACGGTGCCAATTGGCACGCTTTTTACACCTGCCAAAGCAACAAGCATCCCGAGCCAGCCGTGCCAACCATCAACGGAAAGGAAAGATCACATGTCCTTCGTTTTCCGGCCTTGATGGTCGGCCTGAAACGTTCCACGGGTGTCATTATTGCGGGCTCAATTGGAAAAACAGACTCCCCGATTGCGAACCAGTGATCGTGATGAAATTGTTCGTCCCGTCGTTGGAAACACCGGTGCTGGCCGTCCAATTAGCCAAATCCGGACTTTGCTGCAAGTTTAAGCCTGTCAAAGAAGCGGGCCAAGAGATTGTCAGGCCGCCGGCTGAAGGCGTGACCGTCAACGCTGATGTCGCTGGGGTAGCAGATGGGCTTGGGTTGGTGAGCCGCCCCAGGAAGAGCACGCTCCCGGTTTGGGTGTCACGAATCAGGAATAGGAACCCATGGTCGGCTCGGAGCACGGGGGGAGGCCGGGGCCGGGTGCCTAAGCCACCACCGCCACTCTGGCCTCCGTCGACCCCAACAACTGTTGCTGCGGCCGCTTGTGTGCCGGCCTCATTCACTTGTCCCCAGGCTTTGTGCAACACAAAACTAACATAGAGATCGTACCCTCCGTCTATCCCGGAAAAGTCCGCCACAAACGGCGTGAAGGCGTCCGGCATGCCCATGGCCGTCAAGGTATCAGTCAAATCAAAGGTGGACTCCAGCGTAAACCTGGGCAGAAAGATCTCGACTTGTTGCGGCCCCATTTGCGAGAGCACGTTTGAAAGAAACGACGGGGTGAGTTGCCCCTCTAGTTGCCCCAGGCCGTCGACCTGAGACGGCAACAGGATGACCATCGAAAGTTGGTTGCTGCCATAGGGCAGTTCGAGCGCCTGGAAGCCGTTGGTCGGGATAATGTACCCGAATCCGCTCCACCCCCAGTTGTCAATGTAGTTGAACGTGATTGGATTACCGTTGCCGTCAACAAGGAAGGGCTGATGCATGAGCGGGGCCTCCACGAAGGTGGTGCCGGACAGGTAGAACGGCTGCGTCGTGGTATTGGTCTCCTCGAAGGATGTGGTCCAGACACCCAGGAAGTAGATGGCATTGGCCAGAACCAGCACGGTGTCCGGATTTATATAGCCGGGCGGCACAATGTTCTGGATCTTGTTCTGGGTCTCCTGCGCCACCCAATTGTTGATCTCGTCGGTCACCTCGCTGGCTTCCGTGATGAAGTCCGCCTGGCCGATGTTGGCCTGGTACTGGTTGGTGGCGGTTTCCAGGAAGGCCGCCAGAAAAGGAAAGCCCTCTTGGGTCCACAGTGCATTGGCGAGGTTCAGCTCGATGGCGTTGGTTACCTGATCGGCTTCAAGTTCCGCCTGGAGTTCTCCGAAGAGGGAAGCGAATTCCTGCTGATTCGTGCCAAACCCAAGCACCTGCGACATTTGCTGCTCCGTATTGCCACTTGCACCTGCGTACAACATGGCCAGGCACGTGGAAATGCTGTAAGGCGAGAAGAACAGGTTGCCCGAGTTGGTCGCCAGTTGGCTATAGAGGTTCAGCGCGAACGCGGTGTTGCCGTCAACGACGGATTGGACCTGAGCGGTTCCTGCGATGGGCGCAAAGACGAGGGTGAAACCCAAAAGAGCAAGCAGCGTGTTTTTCATATTGTGTGCTCGGTGGTTAAAAATGAGTGAATTTCGTCAGCCCAGGCTGCGGCGGTTGGATCGACTCCCGAAGATAAGTGCGTTTGAATTGAATCGCCCCAGTCCACAACAACCGCCTTGAAAAAGTGCAAAAACCTCCCCGTAGGGCTGGCTTCGCCCAAGACGAAGCCACTCTCCCAGTGAAGACCCTGGAAGCCATGTGGATATCCTACCACCGCTTTAAGATAAATCAATGCCAAAACGTAATCCCTCAGTGACGGCGGATTTTGGGCTGAACTTAGGATGAGTCGAACAATAGCTTGTATGGCGCACGGGTTTCGTCCTGCGCCAACGCATCGAGAGCGTGCTTGAAGGCAGCGAAGACGTCG